>CAJDVA010000042.1_pt1 | contig 17897 bp, 7 predicted proteins | sample 7391241 | NCBI WGS metagenome assembly CAJDVA01 (sample SAMEA7055678, study PRJEB34461) | soil metagenome | biome: terrestrial ecosystem; feature: Peninsula; material: soil | place: Antarctica | collected 2016
GCAGATCGTCCACTCCGACCAGCCGCCGGTGCCTTCCAGCGCGCTGCGGCGGACCATGGTCATGGTGCCGTGCTGGATGATCGCGTTGCGCTCGTTGCGATGGTGCATGCCGATGCGGAAGAAGCCGTCGTATTCCCATGCGGTCATGCGCCGGAAGGCGTTGTGCTCGAACTCGCGGTGGGCCTGCGGACATTGCACCACCGCCACCTTCGGGTCGTGGAAATAGCCGGTGAGGCTGGCCAGCCAGTCCTTGCGTACGACGTAATCGGCGTCGATCACCGCCACCACGGCGGCGCGTGGGTCGGTTTCCTTCAGGCCGAAATTGAGCGCACCGGCCTTGTAGCCGGGCCACGGTTCCAGATGGAAAAAGCGGAAGTGCTTGCCGAGTTTTTCGCAATACGCCTGCACCGGCTTCCAGATGTCCGGGTTCTTCGTGTTGTTGTCGATCACCAGTACTTCGTAGTTGGCGTAGTCCAGCGCGGCCAGCGAATCGAGGGTGATGGTGACCATTTCCGGCGGCTCGTTGTAGCAAGCCAGATGGATGGATACGAACGGTTGGCGGTCGGGCGGATCGGGGGTGAGCATGCTGGCGTGGCGCATCCATTGCGGTCGCCACAGCACCTCGGTGAACTCGAAACCGTTGATCAGCAGGATCGCCAGAATCGCAATTTGCGCCGGGAACAACAGCGTGAGCATGGTCCAGTCGACCCAGCTCAGATAGAAGTTGAATGGCAGCGTGGCCGACCACACGATCAGCGCACAGGCGAGCTGGATCAGCGCACAAAAGAACACGCGACCCGTCAGCTTGAAACGGCTGAAGCGGCGCGCAAACAGGATCATTGGCAGCAGCGCCAACAGGCTCGCGGCCAGCGCCTTCCACGGCCAGCCGGTGTCTTCGGTGACCGGACCGGTGAACGGGAATTTCAACTGGCGGTCGGCGTTGAACATGCCCCAGTACGCACCGGTGCGACCCTCGCCCAGGTTCTCCTTCCACGGCTGGTCAAACGCCTCCATCACGTAGTAGTCGATGTGGTCGCGCTGGGCCACGTTGAACCACTGACGCAGGAAGATCGCCTCGTTGGACACCGACGGCGTGGCGTACTGGAAGCGGTCGCCGTTGGACGGCCAGCCGATTTCACCAATCACGATCGGTTTGGCCGGGTACAACTGCTGCAAGTGGTGATAACGCGCCAGCGTGTCGGCCAGCGCGTCCTTGCGGTTGATACCGTTCCAGTACGGAAACAGATGCACGGTGATGAAGTCGACGTGCTGCACCAACTCCGGATGCTTCTCCCAGATGTGCCACGGCTCGGCGGTAGACACCGGCTGGTGCAGCGACGCGCGCGCGCGATCCAGATACACCATCAGATCTTCCGGGCTGACGTCGTTGCGCAACAGCACCTCGTTGCCCACAATCACGCGGTTGATCGTCCCCGGATAGCGCCGCGCCTGCGCAGTGAGCGTATCCAGTTCGTTCTGGTTGTTGTCCAGACGCCGGTCGATCCATGCGCCAGCCATCACCTTCAACCCCTCGCGCTCCGCCAGTCGCGGCACCTGCGGGTTCTGCAGCATCGAATAGGTGCGCACGCGGTCGGTGTAGTGGCTGACCAGTTTGAGGTCGCGAGCGATCTCCTCGTCGCTGGGGAAGTCGCTTTTCAGCGGACTCTGATAACGCTGAAACGCCGACAGCGCGAAGCCGCCGATCTTGCCGTGCCAGTCCTCCGGCCCGTGCGGCAGGTTGCCCCACCACCACAGCCCGATGTTCAGCGCCGCGACAATCAGCGCAAGCACGATGGCGGCGAACAGTGAATGACGGCTGGCAGGTTGGGCAGCGCTGGCGCTCAAAAGGATTTCCGGAAAAGCCTGGGCAAAAGGCGATAAAGCCCGAGGAGCTTAACCAATGCGTGGCATCAGGCTCAATAAAGATCGTTGCACGTGGTCAGCGCAAGGTCAGGCGAGCAGGGGTTTCCCTGAGCCCCGGCAACGGCGGACAGCGCACTGCAGCGGGCGCTCGCGGTCTTTTCTTGTGCCTGTGCGCCGGCCTTCCGCGAAGAACCCCTTCATTACCGCTGCGGCACATGCAAGTATTCCCGGGCGGCGTGGGTCGGGTTCAAACCGGCCGGCAGGAGTTCACTGGCGCAGTCGCGACAGGGCACGTCGGCCAGCGCGAGATGCGCCGTTCGGTTGACGAAACCCTGAGCAAGTCTTTGTTCGTCGTCCCGACGCAGGCCGGGATCGCGTCTTGCGTGCAGACTCTGAGTGCAGGGAGCAGTCGCCCCGACCCGTTTGATTCTTCGTCGACGCACACGCCGGCAATCAGGCGCTGTTGGTGCGCACACGCCGGCGATCAGGCGCTGTTGGTGACAGCGTGTGCGTCGCATGTCAGGTGGCGTTCGGGCGAAGCCCGTTAGAGTCGTGGTTGCGTCAAGCGCTACTTCTGCTGGCGCGACGGTCGCCGCGCGTTGGCAGTCGGCTGTGACGCAGACGCTGTTTTTTCGATCACGGGCTCGTTCCTTGCGCAAACTTACCTGGCGTTTCCTGCTGCTGGTCCTGGCCTTTCTCACGTTGAGTCGGCTGGGTCTCAGCGTGTGGTTGTGGTCGCGGGTGCAGTCGGCGGGTGGGTTGTGGCCGATTATTTTCGCGGCGGGTGGGTTGTGGCCGATTATTTTCGGTGGCTGGCGGATCGACCTGAGTTTGCTGGCGATGGTGTGCGCGCTGCCGTTGTTGCTGTCGCCGTGGCTCGGCCACTGGCGCTGGCCGGTGCGCCTGAGTGCATGGTGGTATCGCGTGTGGTGGCTGCTGTTTGTGCTGCTGGAGGTGTCCACGCCGCAGTTCATTCTGGAATACGACACGCGTCCGAATCACTTGTATGTGGAATACCTCGGCAACCCGCAGCAGTTGTCGGCGATGTTGTGGCATGGTCACAAGGGCGTGCTGCTGGTCGTGTTGCTCACGCTGGTGCTGCTGGGTTGGCTCGGCTTCCGCTGGCTGCGCACGCGCCTGGCTGATGCGCCGATGCGGCCGCAGCTGCGGCCAGTGTTTGCCGCAGTCGCGTGCGTGCTGCTGTTTCTTGCTGCGCGGGGCACGCTTGATGGTCATCCATTGAACGCGTCGATGGTCGCGTTCAGCGACGACAGCATGGTCAACACGTTGTCGCTGAACTCGCTGTACAACGTGGCCAATGCGATTCGCGGCATGAGCAGTGAGCGTTCGGCGGCGGCAGTTTACGGCCCGATGCCGGAGCCGGAGATGCAACGCGTGATGCGCGCTGCAGCTGGCCTGGACGGGCCGATGCTGGACCCACAACATCCCAGCCTCCATCACCAACAAGCCAGCGCGAAACCGGGCAAGCCGCTGAACCTGGTGATCATCGTGGACGAAGGTCTGGGTGCGCAGTACATCGGCACGCTGGGCGGGCAGAAGCTGTCGCCGCAGTTTGATGTGCTGGCTGCGCAAGGCTGGTTGTTGGCACGCACTTACGCGACCGGCACGCGTTCGGCGCGCGGGCTGGAAGCGGTCACCACCGGCTTTTTGCCGACGCCGGCCGGGGCAGTGTTGAAGCTGCCACGCAGCCAGAGCGGGTTCTTCAGCATCGCCGGCTTGCTGCGCGAATTCGGCTACCACTCGCGTTTCATCTATGGCGGCGAAGCGCCGTTCGACAACATGCGGTCGTTCTTTCTGGGCAACGGTTTTGACGCGGTCATCGACCAGCCGAAGTTTGCCACCAAGCCGACCGTTGCCGGCGCGTCGGGTGCGTCCGACGCGGATGTGTTCGACGAGTTGCATCATCGACTGCTGCAGGACGGCGACAAGCCGGGTTTCACGCTGGCATTCAGCGCCTCCGATCTCACGCCATGGGAATCCCCGGCCGCGCGCATGCAGGCATCCAGGTCGCCAGCCAGCGTGGGAAATACCGTGCGCCATGCAGACTCGGCGCTCGGGCGATTCTTTGCGCGCGCGCAGCAATCGCCGTACTGGGATCACACCGTGTTTCTGCTGGTGGCCAATCACGATTCGCGTGTGTTGGGTGCGAGCCTGATGCCGGTGCTGCAGTTCCATATCCCGGCGTTGATTCTTGGTGCCGGTGTGCCGGTGCAGCGCGACGAACACATCGTCAGCCAGATTGATCTGGCGCCCACCTTGCTGTCGTTGATCGGCATCAGCAGCGTGCATCCGATGCTGGGCTCGGACCTCACGGTGCGTTATCCCGACCGCGCGATCATGCAGTATGGCGACCATTACGGTTACCTGAAAGACGATCAGTTGCTGGTGTTGCAGCCGGGGCAGACGGCGCGGCAGTTCCGCTATCGGGTCGCCGGTGACAAGCTGACAGACGAGCCCATTGACCCGGCGTTGGCGCGCATCGCGCTGGCGCACGCGTTGTGGCCAAGCTGGGCGTATTTCAACGAACGCTACACACTGGCGCCGCCGCGCCTGCAGCACACACCGGCAGCCGTCACCCGGCCGGCGCCGACGCCACCTGCATTGCAGATAGCCACGCCGGTGCATGAGCCGAAGTGCTGCGTGACGCGGCAGCTGTAACGGGTGGACAAGCCGCGCGCGTTGGGGCCCTGGCGGCCGCTGATGTCCCGTGATTTGGTTGCCGATCCGAATGGTACTTGCGAGCTTCATCGTCGCTGCGGCTTCTCCACGGCCGAATGGCTGGTCAAGCGGGGATCCAGCGTCTCTCGCTATGCCCAATACCTTCCAAGCCGCTGGGTTCCCGCTTCCGCACGAGTGACGAGCCTGGGGAGATCGACCCTGAGTAAGTGCCGTTCGCGACCGATCCCGGGCTGCAGCGGGATCGGTCAACGCGCTCAGCGCAGCAGCGAGCGCAACATCCACGCGGTCTTCTCATGGTCCATCAGGCGGCTTGTGACCATGTCCGCGGTACCTTCGTCGCCCACGTTGTTGGCGGCCTTGATGGTTTCGCGCGCGGTGGCGGCGGCCGTCTCGTGACCTTCAACCAGTTGCGCCACCATCTCTTTCCAGCCTGGCACGCCGGACTCTTCCTTGATCGACGTGAGCTTGCCGAACTGGCTGTACGAGCCGGGGGCGAACACGTCGAGCGCGCGGATGCGCTCAGCCACGCCGTCTGCCGCCAGCCACAGGGCCTGGTATTGCACTTCAAACATGAGGTGCAGGCTGTTGAATTGCTCGCCGGTGACATTCCAGTGGAAGCAATGCGTCTTCAGATACAGCGAGTAGGTGTCGGCCAGCAGCCTGGATAGATGCCTGGCGACCGCTTCGCGATCCTTCTTGGCAATGCCGATGGAGATGGCCATGTGCGGCTCCTGTGGTGAGGGGATGGACAGACAATAGCCGCTGGGCTGCGCTGCAGGAAATGAATCCTGTCGATGCCGCCGATAGTCACCGGCTATCATGTGCGGCTTGATGAATGACACTCGCTCACCCCCGCCACGTCCCGCCGCTGACTCGCGTTTGCGCGCGTTGCAGCAGCAGTTGGACACCGTGTCCAGCCACGACTTCGGGCGCTTGCTGGGACGGTGGCGTGCGCTGTCGCATCGACCCGACGACAGCAAGCTGGCGGCGCTGAGCACGGACGTCGAGCGCTCTGCAGCCAGGCGCCGCGCCCGCGTTGCGGCAAAGCCGAGCATCACCCTGGATGCCGCGCTGCCGATCAGTGCACGCGCTGACGACATCATCCAGCTCATCCGCGAGCGCCAGATCGTGGTGATCGCTGGCGAAACCGGCTCTGGCAAGACCACGCAGTTACCGAAGCTGTGTCTGGCCGCAGGTCGTGGCGAAGCGGGCATGATCGGCTGCACGCAACCACGCCGGTTGGCCGCGCGGTCGATGGCGCGGCGTGTCGCCGAGGAGCTGGGCACGCAGGTGGGTGACCTCGTCGGCTTCCAGGTGCGCTTCAACGATCAGGTATCCGAACGCAGCCTGATCAAGTTCATGACCGACGGCATCCTGCTGGCTGAAACGCAGGGCGACCCGTGGCTGAGTGCGTATGACACGCTCATTATCGACGAGGCGCACGAGCGCAGCCTCAATATCGATTTCCTGCTTGGCTATCTGAAGCGGCTGGCGGTGAAGCGGCCCGAGCTGAAAATCATCGTCACCTCGGCGACGATCGACACCGCACGTTTCTCCGACCACTTTGACGGCGCGCCGGTGGTGCAGGTGGAGGGCCGCGCGTATCCGGTGGAAGTGCGCTGGCGGCCGGTGGATGCGACAGAACCGGCAGAAGCGCACCCTGTCCACAAGGGACTTCCTTCGGTCGTGCGCGATGGCTTTCCTGTAGACGCTGCGAAGAGTCATCGCGCACAGAGCCTGCCCCGGACTCGATCCGGAGGTGCGCTCCTGCGAACCGCAGCGATGCAACAAGGCAGCGCCGAGCACATCGCCGCCGTGCTCGATGAAATTACCCATGCCGATCCACGCGGGGACGTGCTGGTGTTTCTGCCCGGCGAGCGCGAGATTCGCGATGCGCACCTGGTGCTGTCGCGGCGGCAGTATCGCGAGACGGAAATCCTGCCGCTGTATGCGCGGCTGTCTGGTGGCGATCAGGATCGCGTGTTCAAGCCCGGCGTCAAACGCCGCGTGGTGCTCGCCACCAACGTCGCGGAAACGTCGCTCACTGTGCCGCGCATCCGCTATGTGGTGGATACCGGCAACGCGCGCATCAAGCGCTACAGCCAGCGCAGCCAGCTGGAGCGGCTGCATGTGGAAGCGGTGTCGCAGGCGGCGGCCGACCAGCGCAAGGGTCGCTGCGGGCGCGTCGGGCCGGGCATCTGCTATCGCCTGTACGACGAGGCGGATTTTGCCGGTCGCGCCGCGTTTACCGATCCGGAATTGCTGCGCTCGTCGCTGGCCAACGTGATCCTGCGCATGCTCGCGTTGAAGCTGGGTGAGTTTGACGAGTTCCCGTTCCTCGAAGCGCCTGATCCGCGCGTGGTTGCCGATGGTTACCGACGCCTTGCCGAGATCTCCGCCATTGATGACGCGCGCAAACTCACACCGATCGGCAACGCGCTGGCGCGACTGCCAATCGACGTGCAACTGGCGCGCATGCTGGTCGAGGCGCAGCGCCTGCGCTGCCTGCGCGAGGTGTTGATCGTCGTCAGCTTTCTCAGTGTGCAGGACCCGCGCGAGCGGCCGGCCGAGGCGCGCCCACAAGCTGATGCTGCGCACAAGCTGTTTGCCGATCCGGCCTCCGATTTCGTTGGCGTGCTGAATCTGTGGCGTGAGTACCGCACTGCGCACGAAGCGTTGACGCAGTCGAAATTGCGCGACTGGTGCTCGCGCCACTTCCTCAGCTTCATGCGCATGCGCGAGTGGAGCGAACTGCATCGGCAGTTGCTGCTGGTGGTGGGAGAGTTAGGTTGGACGCTGGATGCGTTGGCTGCTGGGTCTCAGAGCGAGAGCACCCCACCCCAACCCTCCCCTGCGCGCGGGGGAGGAGGCGGCGCGGCGTCACCGCAGCTCGCACGCTCTGCCGCGTCGTCCATGAGTGCACGGGCTACCGAACAGCCCGCGCGTGCCCGCACTGCCTTGCAATCCGTGAGTGCGCGCTCTGCCCGACCGTCCGCGCCCGCCCGCTCTGCCCCTCCCCCTGCTCGCTCTGCTCCTCCCCCTGCTCGCAGGGGGAGGTTGGGAGGGGGTGAGGCTCTTGGGCCTGAACTGGGCAACACCCAGTCCCCGGCCTCACCTGCGAGTGACACGTCTGGCACGGATATAGCCGCGCGGCTCTATGAGGCGCTGCATCGCAGCCTGCTCGCCGGCTTGCCGACGCAGGTTGGACGCAAGGACGACAAGGGCGCTTACCAGGGACCGCGTGAGCGCAAGTTTCATGTCTTTCCCGGCTCGGCGTTGGCCAAGTCGCCGCCGAACTGGATTTATTCCGCGCAGATACTCGATGTCGGTGGTCGCGTGTGGGGCATGACCAACGCGCGCGTCGAGCCGTTGTGGATCGAGCAGCAGGCGGCGCACTTGCTGCGTACGAATTGCCGCGATCCGCACTGGTCGAAAAAACGCGGCGCCGTCGTAGCCTATGAGCAGGTGAGTTTGTTTGGCCTGGTGCTGGCCGAGAAGCGGCCCGTGATCTTTCAGCAGCAAGACCCAGCTCTGGCGCACGCGATCTTTCTGCGCGAGGCGCTGGTACGCGGTGAGCTCGACAGTCGTGCGGATTTCGTACGCGCGAATCAGCGCGTGCTGGAGCAAGCCGGGGAGCTTGAAGCCAAGCAGCGGCGCGAAGGATTGATTCGCCACGAGGACGATCTTGTGGCGTTTTTTGAAGGCAAGCTGCCGCCGGATATCGCCAGCGTGCGAGCGCTGGAGGCCTGGTATCGCAAGGCATCGCCGACCGAGCAAGTAGCGTTGCGCTGGTCGCTGGATGATGTACTTGGTGGCGGCGCAGCACTCGACGCGAAGGCGTTTCCGGCAGTGTTGGAACTATCGCTGCTGGCCACGGCTGGCCGAATGCCGCGAGCGCAGGCGACGGCACGGATGCCGGAGGTAGAGCAATGCACGGAGCAATTGCCGGACGCGCAGCAGCGGCCCCAGCGGTATCGTCTGGAGTACCGCTTCATGCCCGGCGACGAGGCCGATGGCGTGACGCTGCATCTGCCGCTGGCCATGTTGAATGCGCTGTCGCCGCTACGCTGCGAGTGGCTGGTACCGGGTTTGCTGGTGGACAAAGTCGCCGAGCTGATCCGTGGGCTGCCCAAAACGTTGCGCCGCAACTTTGTGCCGGCGCCGGATTTCGCCCGCGCGTTTGTCGCCGCCGAGTCGCCGCGCGACGAAGCGCTGACCAAGGCGCTGGCGGCATTTCTTCAGCGCACCACCGGCGTGGTGATTGGCGCCGCTGAATTCGCACCGCTGGATTTGCCCGCGCATTTCCGCATGCGCTACTTGCTGCATGACGACGATGCGGCGTCGGACCAGTCGCGGACGCTGGGTGCGTCGCGCGATCTGGCGGCGCTGCGTGGTCAGTGGCAAGGTCAGGCGCGCGCAGCATTCACGCGCAAGACCGACGTGGATTTGACGCGCGAGCATGTGGCGAGTTGGGATTTTGCGGAGATTCCAGCGCAAGTCCGCGCCGACGGTGGTCTGCCTGCGTTTCCCGCGTTGGTGGATATGGGCGAGGCCGTCGCCTTGCGCGTCTTCGAACGCGCGGATGAAGCCCACGCGGCACACATTGCCGGCGTCGTGCGCCTGTTGCGCAACGCATTGGCAGGCGACGCCAAACCAGCGCGACGGCGCTTGCCGATCAGCAACGCGCTGGCGTTGAAGTACGCGCCGCTGGGCAATGTCGAGGGTTTGCGCAGTGACCTGCTCGAAGGCGGTTTCACTGATTTGCTGGCACGCCACGAACTGAATGTGCGCACGGCGGAAGCGTTCGAGGCGTTGCGCGCGCAATGTCAGCGCGAGTTGTTCGCGGCCGGCGTCGAACGTCTGAAGCTGGCCGAACCCATCATCGCCGCGCAGGCCGATCTGAAACCGTGGCTGCGCCCGCCGCGCCCCGGGTTCGCGCGGACCAGCCACGACGATTTGCGCGAGCAGTGGGACGCGTTGCTTGCTCCCGACTTTTTGCGTGAGTTGCCGCTGGAACGGTTGGCGCATTTTCCGCGCTATCTGAAGGCCATGCGCCTGCGTGCCGAACGTCTGCGTCAGGATCCGGCGAAAGACCAGCAACGCATGCTGCAGGTCATGCCGTACTGGCGTGCGTGGTTGCAGCAGCGCGCGGCCGGCGCCGATGCCATCGCGCTGGACGAACTGCGCTGGTTGATCGAGGAATGGCGCGTGTCGCTGTTTGCGCAGGAACTGAAAACTGCCGAGCCAGTGTCGGCCAAGCGTCTGGCAAAGGCCCTGGCGGCTCTGGCCTGAGTCTGCGCGCGACTGGTGTCAGCTGTGGGGTCGTCCGCGACCTGTGCTGCGGCGACTTCCAACCACTGGCACGGTGGCCGATTCCTGCATAGCAAACGCGGCTCAGCGCACGCGTTTCACGTGAGCGTTCTCGTAGCACGATGGAACGTACATCATCCAGCTGCCCAGCAGCGATGGCTTGATCTGCACCTCAGGATTGTTGGTGGGGTTGCACGCGTGTGGCTGCGGGTCGATCACGCTCCAGACCTGTGCGTTATCCATGGTGAATTCGCGGTTTTTTGTCCAGCCGTCAAATGCGCCAACGATGTGCGTGTCGATCCGTTGCCGCTTCCCACCGCCTGCGTAAAACACCGGTTTGCCACTGGAGTCGACCATCTTGGTGACAGGCTTGTCCTGCGTGGCCAGCCAGTGGTCCAGATTGGCCAGCTCTTGTGCGGACAGTTTGTCCAGGCCGGCGGCCCTGAACTGGGCGGCGCCCATGCGTTGCTGCAGGCTGTTCGCTTGTTGTGCGTGCGCTGGCAGCAGGCCGAGCGGCAGTGTCAGCGCAAGCATGGCAAGCACGTGGCAGGTGCGAATCATCATCGTTGGGTCCTCGGCACTGGCGGTGGGATGTCACACTGGATTCTGCGCGGTGACTGCAGTCATGCCAAGCACCAGGGCGAGCCGACATACTGCGGCTACCATGGGCACCTGCCAGGAGAACCTGCACCATGTCGCACGCTGTCAGCACATCCAGTCTGGCCCAATGGCGTCAACACAACGCGCCAGCGCCGCTGCTGGCTGCTGCGTTGGCCGCGTGTGCCACTTGCCCGGTGAATGAGAGCGAGTGCTGTGACGTGCTGGATCTGCTGGCCACGCTCGGCTGTGATGCGCACACCCAGGCTGCGGCGCTGTGGTTTGAGCTGGCGCGTGTCGATCCCGCACAGTGGGAAGCAAAGCGCGCCGGCCTGCCGGTGGAGTTGCAGCGTCTGGTCAGCGGCCAGCAGGCAGCCGAGCAGGTGTGGGCGCTGCATGCGCAGCAACGCACGCCGCAAGCGGCGGTTGAGGGTTTGCGGCGCTTGTTGCTGGCAATCGTGCACGACTTGCGCGTGGTGTTTGTGCTGCTGGCGCGGCAACTGGCGCAAATGCGCGCGGCCACGGCGCTACCGGCCGAGCGTGCGGCGGCGCTGGCGCGGCTGACGCGTGACATCCACGCGCCGCTGGCCAATCGCCTCGGCATCTGGCAACTGAAGTGGGAGCTGGAGGACCTCGCGTTCCGCTTTCTGCAGCCGCAGATGTACCGACGCATTGCCGGCTTGCTCGATGAGCGGCGCGCCGACCGCGAGCAGTTCATCGCTGAAGTGCTCGCGCAGTTGCAGCAGGCGCTGGATGCGGCCGGAATCCGTGCGCAGCTGGCTGGGCGTCCAAAACACATCTATTCCATCTGGAAAAAAATGCAGCGCAAGGGGCTGGACTTTTCCGACCTCTACGACATTCGCGCAGTGCGCATCCTGGTTGACTCGGTCACCGATTGCTATGCGGCGCTTGGCGTCGTGCATGCGCGCTGGCAGCATCTGCCCTCCGAGTTTGACGACTACATCGCGCGCCCGAAAAACAATGGATACCGTTCGCTGCACACTGCCGTGCAAGGCCCGTCCGGACGCGCACTGGAAGTACAGATTCGTACGCACGACATGCATCGCGCCAACGAACTTGGTGTCGCCGCGCACTGGCGTTACAAGGAGGGTGGCAGTGGCGATGCCGAGTTCGAGGCCAAGATCGCGTGGATGCGCAAGTTGCTGGAGCCGCGGGCGGCTGGCGACCGCAGCCTGGATGCCGATCTGGCGACCGAGCTGCTGGAAGATCGCGTCTACCTGTTGACGCCCAAGGGCGAGGTGTTTGATCTGGCGCGTGGCGCGACCGTGCTGGATTTCGCCTATCTCGTGCACACCGAGGTGGGCCATCGCTGTCGCGGCGCCAAGGTCAACGGACGCATCGTGCCGCTCACGTTCCAGCCGCAAAGCGGTGATCGGGTGGAGATTCTCACGGCGAAAATCGCCGACCCCAGTCGCGACTGGCTGTCACCCCATCATGGCTATCTCAACACGCCGCGCGCGCGGGAAAAAGTGCGCAGCTGGTTTCGCCGCATCGCGCAGGACACCAATCTGGCGGTTGGCCGCACGATGCTGGAGCGCGAGCTGAAACGCCTCGCCCTGGGCAGTGCTGACGTCACCACATTGCCGGCGCATTTCCATCTGAAAAATCAGGATGAGCTGCTGGTCGCGCTGGCGCTGGGCGAGATCACCGCCGGACAGATTGCGCGCACGCTGCAGGAGGCAACACAACCTCCAGCGCCAGTTGTACCCGCGCCGGTCGCGCGGTCACTGACGCTTGATCGCAGCGCGCTCACCATCGAGGGCATCGGCAACCTGCTGACCACGCTCGCGCGCTGCTGTCAGCCGTTGCCCGGCGATGCCGTGCGCGGCTACATCACCAAGGGACGCGGCGTGTCCGTGCATCGCGCCGATTGCGGAAGTCTGGCGCGGCTGGTGCGCCGCGATCCGGATCGTGTGATCGAGGTGACCTGGGGCAGCGCCGGCGCGCACGCGTACGAGGTCGATATCGAGATACGCGGCTACGATCGCAAGGGCCTGCAGAAAGATGTCACCAACGTCGTCAGCAATGCCAATGTGCACATCGTCGCTTCGTCCAGTCGCGTGTTTGCCAGCACCGGCGAGGTGGAAGTGCGCTTCACCCTGCGCGTGCACGACTTTGAACAATTGTCGACACTGCTGGGCAAGCTTGGCGCGCTGCCGAACGTGGTCGAGGCGCGACGCATTGGCGGTGGCTGAAGCGCGCGCAGTGACGGCGACACGTGATTTCGTCCCTTCATGCGTGCTGGCGGAGCGTGCGCCCGGCACGTTGCATTTCCTTCCCCCGCTGCACGGGGGGCGGCGAAGCCCGCGCTTGAGTGTGGCGCTGTTCCTTCCCTCGCTTGCGGGGAAGCTGCCGAAGGCGAAAGGGCAGGGGCGCGGCGCATCCGCGTTTGCTCCGTCCCCAACCTGCAATGGAGGCACAAGCTGAACGCCCGCGCGGCGTGGACGAAGCGTGCGCGCAGGCCAATGTTAAGCTGCAGCGTCACCTTTGCAGCGATGGATCATGGCCCGAGATCGAGACCAGCACGAAGTGGATGCACGCGGTCGCACGGAACCCACGCTGGGCAATCTGGCCGACCTTGATGATCATGTTGCTGCTGATCCTGGCCGCCGTGGTTGCCATGGTATGGATCAACCAGAACCGTTTGCGTGGCATGGTGCCGCGTACGGAACTCAACGACGTGCTTGGGCGTGCGCAACAGGCCTTGCAGGATGGCCGTCTGGACGGCCAGGACGGTATCAGCGCACGCGAGTTGTTTCAGGCGGCGGTAGCGGTGCAACCGGACAATGATGTGGCCCATGCTGGCTTGCAACGCGTGGGCCGCGCGCTGCTGGCGCAGGCCGATGCAGCACTGCAGGCGGGACGTGTGGATCAGGCTGCGCAGCAGGCGACAGTGGCGCGCGATCTGCTTGGCGGTGGCAGCGATATCGATCGACTGGATCGCGCGATCCTCGCCGCGCGTGCGCCGGCGCCGGCAACGCCGGATCTGGTGGAGCAGGCGCAGCAGGCGCTGGCCACGGGCAAACTGGATGGTCCACAGGGCGCCGCCGCGCTGTATCAGCAAATCGCGCGCGCCGACCCGGGTAGCGCCGTGGCAACTCATGGACTGGATCAGGTGGGCGACGCATTGGCCAGACAGGCGCAGCAGGCGCTGGATGCGCACGACGCGGCGACCGCTGGCGCACGCATCGAGCAGCTGGCAGCGCTGCAGCCGACCAATGGCGCGTTGCCGGCATTGCGCGCCGCGCAGGCGCAAATGCAAGCAGGTGCCGCGGCGGCAGCCACCGCATCGGTGGCGACAGCGCCGGTTGCGCCGATGTTGCCGCCGCCGCCCGCGCCGGTGCAGGCCGCCCCTGCGCCAGACCAGCGCGCAGTGGATAACGAGGTCAAGCTGGGTCAGGCCGCGCTGCGTGCCGGCCGCATTATTGGGGCTGGGCGCGACACGGCGCTCGCCCATTTCAAGGCGGCGTTGCTGCTGGATCCGGACAATGCGCCGGCGCGTGATGGTCTGGGCAAGATCGCGCAGGCGTTGACCGTGCAGGCCAATGCGGCCACGGATGCCGGCGATACCGCGCAGGCAACCCAGCTACTCGGTCAGGCCGCGCTGTTGGCACCGCATTCGACCGATCTGGCGGCGGCACGCGCCCATCTGGCCAACAATGCCCGCACCCCGGCGTCGGCGTCGAACCCGGTGGCTGATGACGCCGCCGAGGCCGCACCCATGGCGCTGACCCCACAGCAAAGCGCGACCATTGCGCGCCTCGTGCAACGCGCGCACGCCGCCACACAACGCGGTGACATCATGATGCCGCCGGGCGACAGTGCCTACGATTTGTACCGCAGCGCGCTGGCCATCGACGGCAACGACGCCGCAGCGCTGCAGGGTTTGCACGCCTTGCCGGACGATGTCGAGCATCAATTTCAGCGTGCGTTGGCGGCCGGCAATCTGCATCAGGCCGGTGACATGCTGGCCAACTACGCGGAGCTGGCGCCTGGCGATGCGCGGCACGCGGGCCTGGTTGCGCGCCTGACTTCCGCCTGGCTGGATCAAGCCGAGCAGCAATTGGCGCGCGGTGATCGTGCAGGCGCGGCGCAAGCGCTGGATCGCGCGCGCAAGTTGGCGCCAAACGACCCACGGCTGGCCAATCTCGGCGCCCGGCTGGCCCGGTCGTGAGCGTCGCATGACCGTTCTGGTCTTTGGTGCCAGCAGCCAGATTGGCCACTTTCTGTTGCCGCGCCTGCTGGCCAGTGGCGAGCAAGTGCTGGCGTTGAGTCGTCAGCTGCGCGCTGCGCAGCCGGACTTGAGCTGGTTGCGCGGACATCTTCCCGACGGCGTGCCGCCGTTGCCGCAGGTGTCGGCGGTGATCAGTTTCGGCCCGCTGCAGGCGTTTGCCGACTGGCTCGCATGCGCGCCGCTGGGCAATGCACCGCGCGTCATTGCCACCAGTTCGATGAGCGCCGAAACCAAGTGCGAGTCCAGTGTTCCGGCCGAGCGTGAAATGTCCCGACAGCTGCGCGCTGGAGAGGCCGCGCTGGCTGGCGCCTGCGCCAGACACGGTTGTGCGTGGACCGTGTTGCGGCCCACGCTGATCTACGGTGCCGGCCTGGACAAAAGCCTGACCCCGATTGCGCGCCGCGCCCTGCGCACGCGGGTCTTTCCGTTGCCTGCAGGGCGAGGTCTGCGCCAGCCGGTGCATGCTGATGATCTTGCCCAGGCGGTACTTGCGGCACTGGAATGTCCAGCTGCAGCCGGGCGCGTGCTGTCCATCGGTGGCGGCGAGCGACTCACCGCTGGCGCCATGTTTGCGCGCGTACGCCACAGCTTGCAGCACGCCACGCTGCCGGTCCCGTTACCGCCGTGGCTGCTGCGCTGCGGCCGTTATGCGTTGCCGCGCTGGCGCGGTCCGCTGACCCGGCTGGACACCGACCTGATTGCCGACAACGGCGAAGTGCAGCGGCTGCTTGGCATCCATCCGCGTGCGTTTGCGCCCGAAGCCGCTGCTTGGTTGCCGGTGGCGTAGTCGTGCCTGGCCACTGCTCGGGCTGACGTGGGCGCGGGGAAATCCCGCTACGAGCCACGCTGCTCACCATTGCCTGGCGTCATGTCGGTTGCGCGGTGTGTCGCTGAATCTCGCCCGCGTTCATATCCGCGCCGGGTAGCAGGTCCTATCATCAGCAGGTCTGTTTGCCGGATATCCCGACGTTGGCTTTTTTTGCTCGTACCTGCTCGTTGGCGCGCCGCTGCTGGCCGTGGTTGCGCATTCCGTCGTGGATCGGCCTTGGGCTGTTCTTCGGCTTTGTGCTGCCGTACACACTGGTGTTGAACAGCCGGGTGCAGGACCGCTTCAACGACCTGGTGTTTTCGGTGCCCACGCGGGTGTACGCGCGCCCATTGCCGTTGGCGGCAGGCACGCCGATGAGCTCTGCGGCGCTGGAACTGGAGCTGACGTTTGCCGGTTATACCCATGGTGGCCGGGGCGACGTGCCGGGTAGTTGGGTGAAGCAGGGGTCGCGCTACACCATTTCGTCGCGTGGCTACGCCGGCCCGGATGGCGGCGAGTTGCCCAAGCGCCTGCAGGTCACGCTGGGCAGCGGCATCGTGCAGCAGGTACGTGACGTGTCCGGCGGCAAGTCGGTGGCACTGGCGCATCTGGACCCGGCGCGCATTGCCACGTTGTACGGTGCCGATCAGGAAGAACGCCGCTTTGTGCATCTGGCCGACGTGCCGCCGCTGCTGCTGAGCGGATTGCAGGCGGTGGAGGATCGTGATTTCAAGCATCACATCGGCATCGATCTCGGCGCCATCGCACGCGCCGCATTTGCCAATCTGCGCGCCGGACACACGGTGCAGGGTGGTTCCACGCTGACCCAGCAACTGGTGCGCAATCTGTTCCTCAGCCGCGAGCAGAATTTCACGCGCAAGATCAACGAGGCGCTGATGTCCTTGCTGCTGGAAGTGCATTACAGCAAGGGACGGATTCTCGAGGCCTACGTCAACGATGTGTTTCTCGGCCAGCAGGGTGCACAGGCGGTGCATGGTTTCGCTGCCGCATCGGAGTTCTACTTCGGTCGCCGGCTGGAGGACTTGCGCCCGCAGGAGATCGCGCTGCTGGTGGGCATGGTCAAGGGGCCGAGTTATTACGATCCGCGGCGTGCGCCCGCGCGTGCACTGGCGCGACGCAACCTGGTGCTGCAGGAGTTTGCCCACACGGGTCTGCTCACTGCCGGACAGCTCAACGCCGCGCAGGCTGCGCCGCTGGATGTGTTGAGCAACGGCCAGTTGCCGCACAATCGTTTCCCGGCATTTGTGCAATTGGTGCGTACGCAGATCACCGCGGACTTTGACGAGCAATCGTTGCGTTCGGGCGATCTGTCGGTGTTCACCACGCTCGACCCGGCGGCGCAGCTGTACGCCGAGCAGGCCATCACCAGCACGCTGAAGGGCTTGGGCAAGCGGGGCGACGAGGTGCAGGCTGCGGCCGTGGTCACCGAGGCGCAAACCGGCAGCGTGCTGGCGGTGGTCGGCAGCAAGCTGCCCGGCGATCAAGGTTTCAATCGCGCGCTGGATGCACGTCGGCCGATGGGGTCAACGATCAAGCCGTTCGTGTATCTGGTGGCGCTGACGCAGCCGGAGCGGTGGAACTTGCTGAGTCTGCTGGACGATGGTCCGGTCAGCATGCGCCAGCCCGATGGCAGCATGTGGACACCGCAAAACGACGACAACCAGAGCCACGGGGCGGTGCCGATGGTCGACGCGCTGGCGCATTCGTGGAACCTGGCCAGCATCCATCTGGGTCTCGCCGTCGGCTTGCCGCGCATCAAGGCGTTTCTGGAATCGTTCGGTCTCACCAAGGTCAATCCCAGTCCGTCGCTGTTGCTCGGCGCCATCGACGTTTCGCCGTTGCAAGTCGCGCAGCTGTATCAATACCTCGCTGCCGATGGTCACGCGTTGCCGTTGGTGGCGGTGCGTGGCGTGGTCGATGGCAGCGGGCGCACGATCAAGCGTTATCAAGTGCAGAGTGGCCACGGCGAGTATCAAGGCGCGGTGCGCCTGACCACGTGGGCGATGCAGCAAGTGGCGTCGTACGGCACCGCCAGCGCGATCGGCAATTCCGGCTTGGCGTGGCTGCATGCCGCAGGCAAGACCGGCACCAGCAATGACACGCGCGACAGCTGGTTTGCCGGGTTTACCGGTGAGCATCTGGCCGTATTCTGGCTGGGCCGCGATGACAACAAGTCCACCGGCTTGTTTGGCGCCACTGGCGGCCTGCGCGCATGGCGCGAACTGTTTGCCAAACTGCCGACACGACCGCTTTCGTCAACTCCGGGCGATGGTCTGGAAATGGCATGGATCAATCCCGCCGACGGCAAGCGCACGGATCCGCAGTGCACCGGGGCGCGCCAGG
>CAJDVA010000099.1_pt1 | contig 16731 bp, 17 predicted proteins | sample 7391241 | NCBI WGS metagenome assembly CAJDVA01 (sample SAMEA7055678, study PRJEB34461) | soil metagenome | biome: terrestrial ecosystem; feature: Peninsula; material: soil | place: Antarctica | collected 2016
AAAGGACTTACTTTGGTTGTCTGCGCGCTGCTGCTATGTGGCTGCGCGAATCCGTCGATCGTCAACGTGAACCGGGCGAATCGCGGGGCTGAAAGTATCAGTAAAGTCTATGTGCCGCGCTTTGAAGGAAGTCCTGAGTTTGTCGAGGAAAGTACGGATATTTTCATTGCACAACTGCAATCTCGATCCAGTGCAGACATCATTCAGGGCGACGCGCTCCGGGCGGAATCGCCAGACATCTTGGCTGGTGGCAATCTCGCTCCGACGGATGCCGCCATAGGCCAAGCCAAGCGTTATGGTGCTCAGGTTGTAGTCATGGGCAAGGTCTCCAGCTACGACTCACACGGAACACTGAACGGTTTCGCTTCGGTCCGTGTTGTGGATGTTGGGTCTGGGCGGATCATCGCCACAATTCACAGGCCGAGCGGGCTATTGATTGGAAACGTGCACCAAGCGGTCATGGCGGCGGTGAAGCGAACAGCCGACGACGTGGCGGGAGCGATCAAATAGCACCATTTGGGCCTGGCGATCGACGGAATGGCGGTTTCCGTAGACATCGCGCGCAAAGCCGTGGTTGATGACAATTACACGCGCGAGGCTTGATGCTGTTGCTGACACTGAGCACAGACATGAGCAGAGAGGTTCCGCGTGTCATCGCGCGAGGCGATTCCAGTCGACACGATTAAGCGGCAATCACCTACATTTTCGCAAGCGTGGCCACTGCATGCTGACCTTGCCCGCTAGTCAGGCAATCCACCGACGGGCGTCAGGCAGTGCCGTCGCCACAAGTCAGGCGCGAACAGACGAACCGGGTAACCTACCTTTGTAAAAACGGGCACCGAACGGGCACCAGAGGCGAGAGGCTTAAAAGTTGAAAAGGCCTGCATCGCTGCAAGCCCTTGATTTACATGGTGGCCGGGGACGGAATCGAACCGCCGACACGGGGATTTTCAATCCCCTGCTCTACCAACTGAGCTACCCGGCCGAAGCTGCGCAACCGCATGGGTTGCAGATGTCACGTGAGCCGCGCATTAAAGCGAATACGCGGGTTCGCGTCAAGCTGCGGGCTCGGTTGGAGGCTCGGGTTTGACGAAGCCGGGTGGGGTGGTGACTTCGCCGAGGAACAGGAATCTCTCCATCTGCTCGGCGAGGTATGTGCGGTCTTTGGCGTCCAGCGGGTTGAGTCGGTATTCATTGATCAGGATGGTCTGGTGGGCGATCCATTGCTGCCAGCCCTGCCTGGAAATCTCGGCGTAGATGCGTTGTCCGAGTGCGCCGGGCCAGGGCGCGAAATCGAGACCTTCGGCGTCGGTCTTGAGCAGGGCGCAGTGGACGGTTCGGCTCATTCGGGACTCCTGTTGAATAACTGTGCGGGCACGTGGCAGCTGCCTATTTTGCTGTTGGCGGCGGCATCCTGTCATTGATCTGCAGCAGCAGGCGGCGCACCGGCGCGGGCAGTCCGAGCCTGGCCAGCTCGTCGACAGCGTACCAGCGCAGCTGCGGGGTGTCGGCCACGCCCGGGCGCGCGGTGGCGTGATCAAACAGCAGCGGCTCGATGTGCAGGCGGTAGTGCGTGAAGACGTGGGTGAACGCACTGAGCGCTTGCGCGTCGTCGACCTGCGCGTGTTGTTGCGCAAGGCGCCAGGCGCTGTCGACATCGCTGGCCTCGGGCAGACTCCACAAGCCGGACCACACGCCTTGTGGGCCGCGGCGTTCGAGCAGTACGCGCTGCTGATGGTCGCGCAGCACCAACATCAATGTGTCGCGCGTGGGGCTGACCTTGGCCGGCTTGCGCGTGGGCAGTTGCGCGGTGAGGTTGTCGCGATGGGCGATGCATTCGTCTGCCAGTGGACACTCGGCGCAGCGTGGGTGCGCGCGCAGGCACACGGTGGCGCCCAGATCCATGATCGCTTGCGTGTAATCAGCGACGCGCGTGGTTGGCGTGTGCGCTTGGGCGTACTGCCACAGTTGTTTTTCGATGGCGGACTGACCGGGATAGCCGTGCACGCCGTGGTAGCGCGCGAGCACGCGTTTGACGTTGCCGTCGAGAATCGGCCAGCGCTGTCCCCAGGCTTGCGCCAGGATGGCGCCGGCGGTGGAGCGGCCGATGCCGGGCAGGGCGCTGAGTGCGGCAAAGTCAGCGGGCAGTTCGCCACCATGTTGCGCAACGCAAATTTGCGCGGCTCGGTGCAGAAAACGCGCGCGCCGGTAGTAGCCGAGCCCGGACCACAGCGCGAATACGCTGTCCTCATCCGCCGCAGCCAGATCGCCTACGGTGGGCAGCGTGGTGACGAAGCGCTCGAAGTAACCGATTACGGTGCTGACCTGGGTTTGTTGCAGCATCACCTCGGACAACCACACGCGGTAGGCGTCGCGGCCGCCTGATCCGGTGCTGCGCTGCCACGGCAGATCCTTGCGGCCATGCTGGTCAAACCAGCGCAGCAAGCGCGCGGCGGCGGTGTCGCTCACGGCGTGTTCTTGGCTGCAGGTTTTTTTGCTGCAGCTGGCTTCGGCTTGGTCGCTGTCGACGCTGGCGCGGCCACGGTTGCCGCGGCGACGGGTACCTCGTCGCCGGCAAGCACGCTGAGACCTTCGATGCTGATGCTGCCGGCTTGCAACTTGGCAATTTCCATCCGGCCGCTACCCGGCGGCACGCTCAGTTGCGGGTTTTGCTCGTCGATCAGCGCGCTCCACCAGTCCAGCACGGCCTGCGGTGGCAGGCGCAGATCGGCGTGGTTGCCTGGGCCGTCGAGCTTCAACGCCAGCAGCGATGGTTGGTCCGCAATCGCCGGGCTCAGCTGCAGCGAGACGGTGTATTGGCCGGCATCGGCGTAGTCGAGTTTGCCGGCCAGGCTGGCCGTGGTGTCGGTGGCGCCGTGCCACCGCACGTTGCCGTTGAGCGTCAGCGCCAGTGTGCTGGCCTGCGCCAGGTGCAGCGCGACGTTATCCAGTTGCAACGTGCTGCCGTCGATGCGCGGCGTGGCTGACAGGCGCAGTTGCAGCGGCGTGTCGGCAGCGGTGAGTGCCGACAGCGTGACCGGAAACGGTTGTCCGGAGATCAGGCTGCCAGCCTGCAACGCGACATGGCTGAGCAGCAACTGATTGCCGCGCACCACGCTGCCGCGGCTGATGCTGACGCCGGCGTCGATGCGCGGGATGTTCGGCGGGCTGCCGGGTGCGCGTGGCGGCAGGGCGGCGAGCCACGCCTGCAGTGCATCCAGGTCGACGCGTGGCGCCTCAATCTGCAATTGCGAGATGACTGTCGGGCCACCAAACAACGTGCGCCACGGCAGTGCCAGGCGCCCGCGCGCGGCCAGCAGGATAGGAACGTTCGCGCCTTGCGCGTTGAGCGTGATGCCATACAGATCCAGCGCCGGGCGCGGAAACAGTGTGGGGCTGGCCGGGCGCGCGAGGTTCAATTCCAGACCGACGCTGCGCGCCTGCGTCTGCAGCATGGCGGTGAAGCGATCCGGCTGCAGCAACAGATAGACCATGATCGCCAGCGCCAGCAGCGCCGCCAGCACGATGCTGCCGCATGCGATCAGGATGAGTCGCAGCCGGCGCGACATCGTTCAGCACCGCGCTCGCTGCGAGTCAGCCGGCATCGGCTTGACCCGCACCCAGATTGGCCGGCAGCAAGCCGTCGACAAACGCTTGCGCGTCAAACACGCGCAGGTCGGTCGCCGTTTCGCCCAGACCAATGAAGCGGATCGGCAGGCCGAATTCGCGTGCCAGCGCAAACACCACGCCGCCCTTGGCGGTGCCGTCGAGCTTGGTCACCACCAGCCCGGTGACGCCGACGACATCGCGGAACTGGCGTACCTGGCTGATCGCGTTCTGCCCGGTGGTGCCGTCAATTACCATGAGCACTTCATGCGGCGCGGCGGGGTCAAGCTTTTTCAACACGCGGGCGATCTTGCCCAGCTCGTCCATCAGACCGCCTTGTGTGTGCAGACGTCCGGCGGTGTCGGCGATGAGCACGTCGATGTGCCGCGAGCGGGCAGCTTGCAGCGCGTCGAAGATCACGCTGGCGGCGTCCGCATCCTGGCCCTGGGTGATTACCGGCACGTCGTTGCGTGCGCCCCAGGTCTTGAGCTGTTCCACTGCAGCCGCCCGGAATGTGTCGCCGGCGGCAAGCATCACCGCGCGTTGCTCATCGTGCCAGCGCCGTGCGAGCTTGCCGATGGTGGTGGTCTTGCCGGCGCCGTTGACGCCTACCACCAGCACCACGAACGGCTGCTGGCCGCTGACCTGCAGCGGAATTTCCACCGGCTTGAGTTGCTCGATCAACGCTTGACGCAACGCTGCGAGCAACGCGTCGGCGTCGGCAAACTCGCGTTTGTGCATGCGCGTGCGCAGGTACTCGACCAGCGCCGTGCTGGCCTCCACGCCAACGTCGGCGGTGATGAGGATGCTTTCCAGCTCGTCGAGCAGATCGTCGTCCAGTGGCGCATGGCGGACAAACAAGGTGGCCAGCGTGCGCGAGAAGGCGTTGCCGGAGAGCCGGTCGCGCCAGCCGCGGCGTGGTGCAGTGGCGTCGGGCGCGGCTGGCGCCTGCGTGGATGCGGGGTTAGCGGCTTGCTCGGTGTTCGAATCGGCGACTGCTTCGGCGGCTGGCGCAGTGGCAAGGTCTGGCGCGACGAAGCGCCGGTCGGTGGAGCGAGTTGGCTCAGGCGTGGAGACTTGCGCGAGCACCTCATGCAGCGCATGCATGCTGCTGTCCGCTGCGGCGGGGTCGGCGGCAGACGTTTCCGGGTTGGCTGCGGCGGGTTTCTTTTTCCAGAACTTGAGCATTGCGCAGGTATTCAAAGACAATGCGCAGGATGCTAACACTCCAACCCGTACCCCTCGCTGACGCCGCCGGGACGCACCGATGACGCGCCTTGATGCGCGCCACGGGGCGCCGCCCGGACGCGTGCGCATTATTGGCGGCAGCCTGCGCAACTCGCGCCTGGAGGTGCCCGGGCTGGCAGGCCTGCGGCCGACCCCCGAGCGTGTGCGGGAAACCGTGTTCAACTGGCTGGCGCCGGTGATTGCCGGTGCGCGCTGCCTGGATTTGTGCGCGGGTACCGGCGCGCTTGGTATCGAGGCGCTGTCGCGCGGTGCGGCCAGTGTGCAGTTTGTCGAACGTGATCCGCAGGCGGCGCAGGCGCTGAGCGCCAACCTGGCCCGGCTCAAGGCGTCAGGCGGGGTGGTGAACACTGGCAATGCGCAGGACTATCTGCGCGGCAGCGCGCAGCAGCCGTACGACGCGGTGTTTCTCGATCCACCGTTTGCGCTCGATCTGTGGGCGGCACTGGCGCAACAGCTGGAAGCGGGTGGCTGGCTGGCACACGCCGCCCTGGTTTACGTCGAGTCGCCGCGCGACGCAGTACCGATGCTGCCTGCGCAGTGGCGGGTGCATCGCGAAGCCATGGCCGGCGCCGTGCGCTATGCGTTGTATCGGCACACGCCGCTGGGCGGCTGACGGCATGGCTTGTCAGCGTATTCCCCTGCAACATGGCCGCTTCCGTTAAGCTAAGCGTCAGGGAATTATCGTCGTCATGAGAGCAACGCTTTGAGTAATCCGCGTATCGCTGTCTATCCGGGTACTTTCGATCCGATCACCAATGGCCATGCGGACTTGGTGACGCGTGCCGCACCACTGTTCGACAAGGTCGTGGTGGCGGTGGCTGACAGTTCCAGCAAGGGCCCGCATTTCAGCGTTGGCGAGCGCGTTACCCTGGCGCGGATGGCGCTGGCTGATCTGCCGAATGTGGAAGTGTGCGGCTTTGATTGTCTGCTGGCCACGTTTGTCGAGCAAACTGGTGCGGGCGTGATCCTGCGCGGTCTGCGCGCCGTGTCCGACTTTGAATACGAGTTTCAGCTGGCCAGCATGAACCGGCATCTGATTCCGCTGGCCGAGACCCTGTTCCTGACCCCGGCGGAGCAATACAGCTTCATCTCGTCATCGTTGGTGCGTGAAATCGGGCGTCTGGGTGGCGATATCTCCGGCTTTGTACACCCGGCAGTGCAACAGGCAATGCGACAGCGCTGGCAGAACGGCCGGTGCGGATTCCACAAACAACTCGAAACGGAAGGTGATCATCATGCGTAAGCTCATTCTCGTGGCCGCCGTGGCATTGACCGCCAGCCTTGCGTTGGCTGCATGCAACAAGCAATCCGATCAACAGGCCGCCCAGCAGACCGCGCAGCAGGCGCCGAAGCCGAGCGATGCAAACGATGCCAAGGCCTGGAATGCCTATCTTGGTCAGATCGTGCAGAAGAACATGCAAGGCATGACCGCCAACCAGCCGTATGCCTATTTGGTGAAGGCGCCGGATAGCGATGACGCCAAGGCGCAGAACGAACGCCAGTTGCAGAGCATCCAGGACACCGTGGCGCGCGGCGTGTTGCCCGGCAACATGCTGGCGTTTGCCGGCCCGGATTCCGCGGCCACCGCTGACCTGGTGATGTGGCGGATGTGCTCAAGCCAACCGGTGCGGTTACGCGCTTTGTCGAGATGTGATGGTCGCCCGCTGTGCGCTATACGGGTGCAGCAGGTGCTGCGCGGCGCGGGCTGTCGCGCTGTGCCGACGGCTGCGCACGTTGGCGGCCCAGTCGCCGCGCTCCGCGCGTTGCGTGTGAGTGATCGGTGCACGTCTGCACCCGCCTCCCCGGAATGGGACCCAGTCCATTGACCTTGATCGGAGCTGCTGCATGAAGTTTGCCGTGGATTGGCGCGTCGGTGTATTGAGTCTGCTGTTGGTGTGCGGGGTTGCGTCGGCGGCAGTACCCACGCCATCCACGGCGCAGCGGCCAGGCCACGCGGCCATTGCCAGCGCCAACTTTCTTGCCACCAACGCGGGGTTGGAAGTGCTGCGCGAGGGCGGCAATGCGTTTGATGCGGCAGTGGTGGTGGCTGCCACGTTGTCTGTTGTGGAGCCGGAAAGCTCCGGCATTGGCGGCGGCTTTATGGCTGTGCTGCATCGTGCGAGTGATCAGCGCGATATTTTCATCGACGCGCGCGAGGTGGCACCGGCAGCGGTTGAGCGCCGCGCCTATCTCAATGCGGATGGTTCGCCGGATCGCGACACGTCGCTGAAGGGTCCGCTCTCCGCCGGCATCCCGGGCGCGCCCGCCGGGCTGGCGCTGATTTCCCGATCCTACGGCAAGCTGCCATTGGCGACCGCGCTGGCGCCAGCCATTCGCATCGCGCGCGATGGTTTTGCGCCGGATGCGCGCCTGCGCGAGGCCATTGCCGGGGAGCAGACCAACTTGGTGCGCTGGCCGGCATCTGCAGCGAAATATCTGCCGGATGGCAAGGCTCCCGCTGAAGGTGCGTTGTGGCGCGACCCGGATCAGGCGCGCACGCTGGAGTTGCTGGGCGCGCACGGTGCGGATGGTTTCTATCGCGGTGAAGTGGCGGCGAAGCTGATCGCTGCAGTGCGCGCCGCCGGCGGCAACTGGACGCTGGCCGACCTGGAAGCGTATCGCGCCAAAGAGCGCACGCCGCTGAGTGTCGACTACCGCGGTTATCGCATCGTTACGGCGCCGCCACCGTCGTCGGGCGGCGTGGCCATTGCCGAGATCCTCAACATTCTGCGCGGCTTCGATCTGGACAAGGTCGATCAGGCGCATCGTGTGCATCTGATCGTGGAAGCGATGCGCCGCGCGTTTCGTGATCACAACGATTATCTCGGTGACCCGGATTTCGTGAAGATGCCGCTGGACATGCTGCTGTCGCCGTTCTATGCCGATGGTTTGCGCCAGGGCATCTTGCCGGACAAGGCGACACCTTCATCAATGCTGCCGCGCGCCGAGGCCAACGAGCCGGGTCCACATACCACGCATTTTTCCATCATCGATGCCGACGGCAACATGGTGGCGCTGACGGCGACGGTAAATACCACCCTGGGGTCGACGTTTGTTGCTGCTGGCACCGGCGTACTGCTGAACAACGAGATGGATGATTTTGCGCTGGTGCCGAACAAGCCCAATGCATACGGGTTGCTGGGCAGCGTGGCGAATGCACCGGCGCCGGGCAAGCGCATGCTTTCGTCGATGTCGCCGAGCATCGTGATCGGCGTGGATCGCACGGCAGTCATCGGCTCGCCTGGTGGCTCGACCATCATCACCCAGGTACTGGAAGGCATCCTGCATTTCATTGACGGCGAAAGCGCGCAGCAAATCGTGGCGCACAAACGCTTTCATCATCAATACCTGCCGGACGTGTTGATGGTCGAGCCCGGTACGTTCGATCAGCCCACGAACGACGCCTTGGCCAGCATGGGCTACACGCTCAAGCAGCGTGATAGCTGGGGCTTCATGAACGTTGTCACCTGGGATCACAAGACCAATCGGCTGGATGCGGCGAGTGATCCGCGTCGACCATCAGGGCTGGGCAAGGTGCAATGAGTGGGCGCAGGGTGGGTTGAACGCGTACGCGCTCCGAGGTGAATGGCACTTACTCAAGCGCCGTCATCCCCGCGAAAGCGGGGATCCAGTGCCTCATGCGAACTGAAAACGACCGAAGACGCTGGATTCCCGCTTTCGCGGGAATGACGACAAGTGAGGCTTCACGCTCAAGTAAGTGCTATTCCGCTCTGAGGTGAAAATGAAATACTGTGCCGAGGTGTACGTACGTTCATCTCGAACTGGGGCGTGAGGTCGACATGGAATTGTGTTTGTTGTTGGGCAATTCGCAGCAGCAGGATGGTGGCGCGATGTTGGCTCGGCCCGTCCATGGGCCTCACCCTTCGGGCCAGCCTTCGGCTGTCCAAATCCGTTCCGGACGGATTTGTGCTCGGCCCGTTCATGGGCCGCACTCCGCGCTGCGCGCGGGGCCGCCTGCGGCGTCCGGATTCGTTCCAGACGAATCCGTGACAACGGAGTATTGATCTCGCCATGGAACTGTTCTCGATTCCCGGCAACTCGCAGAAACTCGATGGCGGCGCCATGTTTGGCAATGCACCGAAAGCGCTGTGGTCGCGCTGGATCGAGCCGGATGCGCAAAACCGCATTCCACTGGCTTGCCGCTGTCTGCTGGTGAAGGACCTGGACGGCCGCAACGTGCTGTTTGAGACCGGCATTGGCGCGTTCTTCGATCCCGCGCTGCGTCAGCGTTACGGCGTGGTTGAACAACATCATGTGTTGCTTGATTCGCTGGCCGAGGTCGGCATGACGCATGCGGACATTGACGTCGTGGTGTTGTCGCACCTGCATTTTGATCACGTCGGCGGCCTGCTCGCCGCGTGGGAGTCCGGTCAGCCGCCGCGTCTGCTGTTTCCGCATGCGCGCTTCGTGGTTGGCGCCGCACACTGGCAGCGCGCGCTGCAACCGCATCCGCGCGATCGCGCCTCATTCATCCCCGAGGTGCCGCAATTGTTGCGCGACAGCGGCCGGCTGGAGTTGGTGGAGGGAGAGCATTCGCAGGCGCTGGGTGCGGCGGTGCGCTTCCACTATTCAGACGGCCATACGCCCGGCTTGATGCTTGCCGAAGTGGGAGGCGTGGTGTTTTGTGCGGATCTGATCCCCGGGCGGTTCTGGGTACATCTGCCAATCACGATGGGTTACGACCGTTATCCGGAAAAGTTGATCGATGAGAAACGCGCATTTCTCGAAGACAAGCTGGCGCGCAATGTGCGCCTGTTCTTCACCCACGATCACGCGTGTGCGCTGGCGCAGGTGACGTGCGATGCGCGTGGCCGGTTTGGCACCACAGACGAGCACGCCGCGCTGCACGCGACGGTGTCTGCGCATGCGGGTGTGCGGGGGTGAGCAACCTGCGTGCCTGGCCGACACTGCGTGGTTCGCTGTGGAACATCCTCGGCGCAACGTTGATGCTGGCCGGGGTTGCGTTGGTGGCAGTGAATGCGCAATCCATTCTTGATTTCAACACCGTGGCTGCGCAGCACGGCGGGCAGGTGGTCGACCTGGGCCACGAGGCCGTGCCGCAAGCCGGTCAGCACGGACACATGGTGCGCGTGGTGGCAACGCCCACGGTGGTGGAGGCTCCGCGGGATGCGGATTTCAACCTGAGTGCGAACACGCCGGTGTTGACGCGCCGTGTGGAAATGTTCCAGTGGCGCGAGGTGCGCGTCGGCGGTCGCGCGCATTACGAGATGGACTGGGTGGATCGCTGGCTCGATGCCAGTCATTTCAACGATCCGCAAGGCCACGCCAACCCCGCGCGTTTTCCGATGCAGGGCAAACGCTTTGACGCCGGGCTCGTGCAGATGGGCGGCTTTCGCCTGTCCCCCGTGTTGCAGCACGCATTGCCCGGCCTGGCTGCGGTAGTTCCGGATATGCGTGCGTTGCCGGCGAACCTGGCGGCCAGTTTCAGCCGCAATGGCAATTACCTGCAGACCAGTACGCGTGCGGACAATCCGCAACTGGGCGATGTCCGCATCAGCTGGGACGAGATACCACTACGCACGATGACCATCGTCGCGCGCCTCGATGGTGACCATCTGTTACCGGCGCAGGACGCCGCCGACGGACACGGCTATCAAGTGGCGATTGGTGACGTCGGATTGCTGGATCTGTTTCCCGACTTGCCGACCCCGCCCGGCGCCGTGGCGCTCAAGCGCCTGTTGGGAGTGTTGCTGACCGTACTGGGTGCGTTTGTGCTGCTGTCGGTGCGCCGTCGTGCGCTGTTGGCCACGACGCAGGCGCCGTTGCCCACTTCCTGGTGGAACGACGTGCTGCTGGCTCTGGGTGCTGGGGTGCTGGCCGCCGGTGCGGTGGCCGGTGTGGTGTGGGCGGGCAGCAACAATCAATACATGCTGTGCTGGGTCGGGTTGGCGTTGCTCGGCGCGGTGCTGGCCGTGTGGCAATGGCGCCGCAGGCACTGAGCCCAGGCAATGAACACGGGCGACTGAGCACAGGCGTCACGCACCGTGTTCGCACTGCTGAGACGTGGTGTGCGAATCAGCTCGCCGCCTTGCTGCCATTGGCCTGCGTGAATACGTGATCGGCCCACTGGGTGGCTTCCAGATACACCGAGGCCATGCGCCGGATACGTTGCGGTTGCGCGTGTTCGCTGCTCAGCTCGCCGGCTTCCCAGCCCAGGACCTGCTGCAACAGCGGCGCGAATGGACCACCACGACCGGTCAGTGCGTCGCTGATTTCGGGCGCCAGACGCAGGTGCGTGAGCAAAAACTCCATCGGCGCGCACATCAGTGTGTCCAGCAGCGAAAACAGGCCGACGGTAAACGCCATCTCCGGGTAGCCGCGGGGCATGCCGGCGGCCAGTTTCTCGCACATGTTGGCGCGTATCAGCGCCGCGCGCAGCAGCTCTGGTGGCCGGTCGTCCATGCCGCACAGCGACATGGTGTCGATCCAGTTGCGCATGCGCGTGGCGCCAAAGAAGATCGCCGCCTGTTCGACTGACTTCAACTGCCGGGGCAGGGCGAAGTAGGCAGAGTTGACGCAGCTGAGCAGCTTGTAGCTGAGCACGGCGTCGTCGCGCACGATCTTGCCCAGTTCCACCGGGCCCGGGTTGTCTTTCTGCAGTGCGCCCATCAAACGCAGCATGCTCAACCGGTTTGCGGTAAGCACGGGCACCTGCACCGGTTGCGGAATGAGCAGGTAGCGACCCTGGATCGCCTGCACCGGCAGATCCAGGCAACGCTGGTAGGTAGCGTGTTCGTTGACTTGCCCCGCGATCACGCCAAGTCCGCGCGCGTGCAGGTGTTGGCTGCGTTCGCGCATCACCTCGGCTGACAAGCGGGTCGCGTCCAGACGTACGAACTGCGCCAGTTGCAACAGGGCTTCGATCGCCAGACTGTCGTCCAGCGGCGCATCGCCGGCGTCGACCATGAATTGGCAGCCGCGCTGCGCCATTTGCTGCAGACGCTTCATCAAGGGCTGATCGGTGGCCATGGGCGGCTGCAACATCACTCCGAGCCGCGGCTGATGCAGCAGCACGTCAGAGTCTTCCAGCAGCAGATCGAGCGGCAGGTTGATGAACGCGCGATTGCCGCGCACCAGACGTGTCAATGCGCCGTCGGTGATCGTGGACAGCACGCGCTGCCGCAAATCCTGCACATCATCCGTCTCGCGGTGAAACACGATCTCGTAGGCGAACAACTGGCGTTCACGATCCAGCATCGGCATACGCAACACCGGCAATGGGGCGCATACCTGCAGACTGCTGGGCGCGGGGGCGGAAGGAAGCGCATTCACTGAAGCGTTGAGATTGCTCATAAGCCTTCGTCTGCAAAAGTGCGTGCATCCGGGGATCTGCACGCGTCGGTACTGGAGTGAATCGGTCTACACCGTGAGAGTCATGTCATACCTCGGCCAGCACTTGCGAACGCAAGCTGGCACGCAGCTCACCGGCCCGATCGTACAAACCGCCTTCGCCGGCATGGCCGGTCAGGATCGACAGCGCCTCGCGCACCTGCACCAGCCGCTGATTGACGGCGCTGCCGTTGCGCTGGTTGAGCTGCTGACAGGCGCGCAGGGATTGCACGACGCGCGGCCATGCTGCAGCGAGTGCTGGCGTAGCGGGTGGTGCTTCGCGCAGCAAGTGCTGGCGTTCCGTGTCGAGCTGTTCCAGGCGCTGCAGCAGCGCTTGCTTGCTGGCACCGGCGCTGTCCAGTGCCGAGCTGTCGAGCGCATGCACCGCCGTGCGTTCGGCGTCGAGCGCCAAGGCAAGCTGATTCAGGGCTTGCTGCATTTCACCCAGCACTGCCTGCAGTGCGTCGTTCACCCCGCCTGGCGGCATATGGCTCATGCCTTGCCGGTACCACCGATTTGTTGGTCAAGCGCCAGCATCTGCTCGGCAATGCGCGCCGGGTTGATGGTATAGCTGCCATCGGCCAGCGCCTGGCGGATTTGGTCGACCCGTTGCTGGTCGACCACGGTGCCGTCATTGGGGCGTGCCGCCTCTTGCAGCGCGAGCGCCGAATCGGTCAACTTGAGCTGATCATCGACCTTGCTGGCGGCCCCGGCATTGCCTGCCGAAGCCCCGGCAACCGCTGCCGAGCCGTTGCCCGCGCCACTGGCTGGTGGCGTGAATGGCGGCAATCCGTTGTTTGAAATTGTGGTGTTCATGGGTCTGTTCTCGTGGCGTTGTGTGGCCCTGTACGTGTCAAATCGGCGCGCGGCGCAAAAACTTTAGGGGCAAAGTGGTGAATGGCTTGATCAAGCTCGTCATCCTCGCGAAAGCGAGGATCCAGTGCCCTTTGGCGGCCCGAGAAAGGCCGAAGTCACTGGATTCCTGCTTTCGCAAAGTGGTTGGAACATGCATCGCGTCTGCGCGGTGTGGTGTGAGATCGGCTCATGGCAGTGCGATGACCTCGCCCGGTGCGCTGACCATCCCGTCGATTACCTTGCCGGAGTTGTCATTGCGCACGCGCAGCCGTGCACCATTGTCGCCGCTGCCCAGTGCCACACCATTGGCGCGCACCTCGATGCCACCCAGACGCGCGATCATCTGTACGCGATCGCCGGCCCGCACCATCCGTCGGCCGCCGAGCGCCGCCGGGGTGAGTACGCTGTCGGTCGGCAGCGCGCGGCTGAGTGTGCGCCCGGCGACCTGTTCGATATTTTCAATGTAGCCATAGCCAAGATGGGTGACATCGCGTTCTTCTGCGTGCACATCGGCGGCGCTCAGGCCGTCCCCGCGCAGCAGCGCGTGATTGGCCACCAGCACGCTGCGGAACAACTGCAGCTTGACCGTGACGCGCGCGTTCCAGCCGCCGGCTTGCGGGCACTGCACCGAAACGGCCAGGCGTGGTGCCGCGTTGGTGGACTTGGCGACGACCGCGCGCAGCGGCGCGGTGCAGTCGGACAATTGCAGGCGGGGATCCAGCGCCATGGCTGCAACCTCGACGCGACTGCCGGGCAGGCTGAAGCGCTCGCGTACGGCCTGTTCGGCGGCGGACTGCACACTGGTTGCTGGCGTGTTGGTGACAGCCGGCGTGGCCACGCTCGCGCTGGCAAGGCACATGCCGGCGAGCCATGCCGCCGTAGCCAGACCGCGGCGCGCGCAGAGCTTCATGCATCCACCAGCAAGCTGCTCAACTGCGCGAGCAATGCTTCGCGCTCGCTCTCCAGCAGTTTGGAAAACTCATCCGCCTGCTCCAGCTTGCCGTCGCACAGGGCCTCGACGAAGTGACTGCTGTGCTCGCGCAGACGCAGCCCGGTCGCGGCGAGTGCGGTCGCAGTCGGCGCGTCGTGCAGGGCGGTGAGGCGGGCGATGGTGCTGTTCAAGGTATGCGTGTCGAACCAGCGACGATCGACGGCGCCCGGCTCCAGCACGGCCAGATCCATCGCCTGGCGCAAGCTCAGCGCACCTTCACGCACGCTCACGCTGAGGCTGGCCGGGTCGTTGCCGCTTTCGCTGTCGAGCCAGTCCAGACCCAGCCGGTGGGTAAGCAGGGCGTCACGGTTGAGCGCTTCCGCCTGCCGTCGTGCCTCGGTGCTGCGCCGTTGCAGCGCGCCCACAGCCGCCTGGGCGGCGGCGGCGCGTGCGTGCTGGATATCGTGTTCATGCTGCACGCTGACCACGCGCTCGCTGGCCGTGTGCAACGCCGCACTACCCTCGCGCAGCACGGTGCCAGCCTCGCCGATGCGACCTTGCGCGCGTTGCAGTTGTTCCAGCCCGTGTTGCACGTCGCCGTCCAGCTGCAGGGAAAAATCGCCGATGGAGCCGGTGACGGTTTCAATTTCAGTGGTGGCCGCGGTGGTTTTTTCCGCCAGCTGCTTGACCTCGTCGGCAACTACGGCAAAGCCGCGTCCGGCTTCACCGGCGCGCGCGGCCTCGATGGCAGCGTTCAGCGCCACCAGGTTGGTTTGATGCGCGATCTCCTGGACCACGCCGGTGAGTTTGCGGATTTGCGCGACTTGTTCGGCTAGCTTGCTCTGGTTGCGGTTCATCGCTGACAGTGCGCTGCGCAGCAGACGCAGCTGACCGTCCAGTTCGCTGACACCTGCTTCACCAGCCACACCTGCCCGCGCGGCTTGCGCCAGATCGGCGCCTGCTTGCTGCAGTGCCGTCGAGATCCCGGCGCTGCCGTCTGTCAAACGATCGACGCTGGTGCGACCTTCCAGGGCGGCACTGTCCAGTGCGGTTTGCTCACGGCGCAGCTGTTGTACCGCGTCGATCACCAGGCTTTGCTGTTCCACCGTCTGCAGTGCGACGGCGGCCGGCGCCTGGGTCGCGAGTCGGGCCAGTAGCGGCGCAATGGCCTGCGCGGCCCGCGGGTACTTGCGGCTCAACCGGGTGAGCTCGGCGCCGTTGTCGGCAGCGACAGCCTGGGCGAGAGCGGTCAGGTGCTGTTTCCAGATCAAACTCATGAGGCGGACGTCACCCTGGGCTGCGAGAGGTATGCACGGTCTGCATCGTCAAAACCTTGCGAAACTTGAGAAAGCAAGTCGCATGCCACAGCGGAGAGGCGCTGCGCGTGACTCAAGCACCCGCGCCTGATGCCGTTACAAAGGGCAGGCGTGGTGTGCGGCATCCGAGGATTTCCATGAGCGAAACGTTGCTGGACAAGATAGGACGGCAGACCCAGCTGGCCGGACACAACCGGGTGGCGATGCTGTTGTTCACGCTGGGCGACGAGCAGCTGTTCGGCATCAACGTGTTCAAGGTACGCGAGGTGCTGCGCCGACCAACCCTTGAGCGCATGCCCGGCGTGCATGCCCTGCTGGCCGGCAGTTGCGACTATCGCGGACAGACCATTCCGGTCATTGACCTCGCCGCTGCGCTCGGTTACGCGCCGTTGCGCGATGTGGCATCGGCGCATTTGATGGTGACCGAATTCAACCGCTCGGTGCAGGGCTTCCTCGTGTCCGACCTGCAGCGCATGGTGCATTGCGATGGCGACAGTCTGCTGGCACCGACCAGTGCACTGGGTTTCGGCGCGCGGGTGAATGCGGTCACCCGAATTGGTGGTGCGCTGTTGGCGGTGGTCGACGTGGAGCACGTGCTGGCCAGTATTGACGCCGTGCCGGCCGAGCTGTCCGCGCAGATGCAGCGCGTGGCCAGTGAGAAGTCGCGACCGCTGCGCCGCGTGCTGGTGGCCGACGACTCGCAGATTGCGCGCCGGCGGGTAATCGGCGTGCTGCGGCAGATGGGCATTGAATGTGTGGTCGCGCGTGATGGCCGCGAGGCGCTGGAGCAACTGCTCGCGCTGTCGACCGAGCACGGTGAGGCAGGCGTTGATCTGGTGATTTCCGATATTGAAATGCCGCAGCTGGATGGTTATGCGCTGACGCGTGCCATCCGCGAAACACCCGCGCTGCGCCGGCTCAAGGTGATACTGCACAGTTCACTCAGTGGTGTTTTCAACGAAGCGATGGTGCGCGAGGTCAAGGCCGATCGCTTCATTGCCAAGTTCCAGCCGGATCTGCTGGCGCAGGCGGTACTTGAGCTGTTGGCAGCGGACACGGTGTCTGCGTAAGACCGGATCTGCTGCCGCCCATGCCGCGCGCTGGCGGAAAAGCACCGCGTCAACAATCCGTCTTTTCGCCGTTGCCACGCCCATCCGGGATTGACTGATAGCGCGCCAGCCCAACCCCGACAACGGATTTGCGCTGGTGGCATGCAATTTGCCTCGACCTTCGTGCGGCACCGCCGCGTGAAGCGAGGCAAGAGAGCATGATTCCTGACAACCTGTTTGGTATCCACACCAAGGCGCTGGATGTATGGCAACGCCGCAGCGAGGTGCTGGCCAACAACCTGGCCAATACCGACACGCCCGGATTCCAGGCGCGCGACGTGGATTTTGCCAAGGT
>CAJDVA010000120.1_pt1 | contig 16603 bp, 18 predicted proteins | sample 7391241 | NCBI WGS metagenome assembly CAJDVA01 (sample SAMEA7055678, study PRJEB34461) | soil metagenome | biome: terrestrial ecosystem; feature: Peninsula; material: soil | place: Antarctica | collected 2016
TTCGTCGCTGCTGCTGCGAAACGCGCGACTCAACAGCAGGAACGCGCCTACCGTGCCAGCGACGATCGCCACTGCTGCGACCGGGTGACGCGACACCTGCCGGCGCAAGCGCCGATAGTGGTAGTTCGCTTCGTCGGCAAGGTCCTCGGCCTTGTTCGCGAGTTGGCGGCTGTAGCCGTCGCCACGTTTGCTGAAGCGTGCGCCGAACGCGCGGCCGCGCTCGGCGAGTGACCGTGCACCGGTGCTCGCCTGATCGGCGTAGTAGCGGGCCCGCTCGCTGGCACGATCGGTGGTGTCCTGGATCTGGTTTTCAATGTCGCGTTGACGCATGGTGGCTCTCTCCTGGTACGGCGCTCGCGTCCGATTGGCGACGTGCTGCCGGGCAATCTTGGTTGGTCGTTGACTGGTGTCATCCACGGCATTATCGCTGGCGTCGGTGGCTGCTGCCATCGACCGTGAGTGCGTTGATGCGTTGTGCGGGATGAAACATTGCCAGTACGGCCGTGAGCGCAGCGTGGACACGCGCCGTACTGCGCGCATGGCGTTCAGCCACTGGCAACGTTCAGCCCAGGTGATATTCGCCGCCACGCTGCAGCGCGCGTTGATATGCCGGCCGCGCGTGAATACGCCCGGAGGAACGCGCACAAGTGCGGCTGCTGTGCGTCCAGCCCGCCGCGTGCGGCAAACGCTTCCAGTGGAAAGCTCAACTGGATGTCGGCTGCGCTGAAGGTGTCGGCGACGAACCACTCATGCGTGCCCAGTTCGTTCTCCAGATAATCGCGATGCAGCTTCAATTGTGGGTCGATGAAGCTGCCTTGCACCTTGCGCGCGATGCCCCTGGTTACCGGTCGGATGAAGAACGGCGCCGGCGCACTCGCCACCCGTTGAAACACGAGCTTGAGCAACAGCGGTGGCATCGCCGAACCTTCTGCATAGTGCAGCCAGTAATTGCAGCGCAGCCGCTCGGGTGTGCCAGGCGGTGGAATCAATCTGCCGGCGCCATAGCGGTCGGCCAGGTATTCGATGATCGCGCCGGACTCGGCGAGCGTCAGTGCGCCGTCGGTGATGACGGGTGACTTGCCCAACGGATGCACAGCGCGTAATTCCGGCGGTGCCAGCAGGGTTTTCGGATCACGCGCATAGCGCTTGACCGTATACGGCACACCCAGTTCTTCCAGCAGCCACAGAAGGCGCTGCGAACGCGAGTTGTTGAGGTGATGGACGGTGACCATGAGATTTCCGCGGGCGCTGTACGTGGTGGTGCAACTGGTGTTGGGTGACCTTCACGACGAGTTGAAACTCACGCGCTCAAGACCGCGCGTGCGCCGCTATGGACCGTGCCGTACCGACGGCCTCAAAAAATCTCGGCGACGCAACAACGCAGGCTGCCGCCGGCCTTTTCAATCTCGTCCAGCACTACGGCGCCGAGGGTGAAACCGTAGCTCGTCAATGCACTGTGCTGTTCGCTGCTGAGTGCGCGTGCCGCTGCAGCGCTCATCCACACGCGGGTGTCAGACAGCGTGATCGCGTTACCGGCGAAGGCCTGCTTTTGCGGCGGTGCCAGCCAGATGGCGCGGTCGCCGTATGCGCTGGCGATGGCGGCCGGCACGGCCGGATCGCCAAAGCCGTCGGCGGCGATGATCACGGCGCGGCTGGCGAGCAGCGACAGCACGACGTTGGTGTGATATTCGCTTGCGGCCAGATCGAAGCAGAACATCAGGCTCAGGTCGAACGCCTTGGCCATCGCCTGTGCGCCAGCCATGTTGCAGCGTTCACTCAGGCCGCAGTAGCCGACTCCGCGCGCGCGGTCGATGACCAGCGCGCCAGTCAGCTCGGCCACGGCGTCCGTGCAGCCGGACAAGTCGATTTCGTCGTAGCCCAGCACCTCGCCGAAGAACGCGCGGATATCGGCGCGTTCGGCTTCGCGTTGACGTACCGCATGACGCATGCGGCCGATGATCAGCCGGCCCGGCGCGGTGGCAAACACGTTGTTGGGAAATATCGCGTCGGGCGTGGCTGGATCGCCGGGAAACGTGATCAGCGGGCAGTCGGCACGCAGGGCTTGCGCCAGTGCGCTGTGCTGGGCCAGCGCGCGCAACGGGTCGACTGCCAGCGTCAGGTCCATGTAGACATTGTCACGCGCCGATTCTGCGGCGAGCGAAAAATCTGCCGGGGCGACCATGAACGCGGCGCGCGCGGTGGCCGCGTTACCGGGCGCAGGCAGGGTCGCAAGGGCGGTGAGAAATTCGTTCGGCGATCGGGTAATCACGAGGCAATCCTTCGGTGATCTGCGGCATGAGGCGGCTTTGAAGCGATCACGTGGCGGCGTGGCGCGCTGCGATCGAGCCCAAGGATAACCGCTGCACATGGCCCGCTGCGGCGGCTGCACTTGGGAGGGCATGCGCGGGTGTGTCGTTGCGTTGACGCCAGCTTCCCATCGTTGCATCCAGCATCAGCGGTAGTTGCCGCAATGCAGGTGAACGACATGAGCAGAGAAGCGATGTGCGTGTACACCGACAAGCGCGATATCCAGCGACTGGAATCGTTGGTCGCCGAGTTGCCGGCCAACGGTCATGTTGTGTTGCTCATGCACGATGGCAGCGCGTGTGACGGAGTCGTCAGCACCCGGCCCAACGTGCAGGTGTTTCGCGATCCGCAGCAACGTGAAGGAATCAACGCGGAAGTGAGCCTCGAGCGTCCCGATGTGCCGGGCTGGATCCAACACGTGTGGCTCGACCAGATCGCGCATGTCGAGCATCTCGATTCAACGATGGGTAGTGAAACCTGAACGGGCGGCGTCAATCGGCGTATGGGGTTGTCCATCGGCCGACCGGTGCACCTGCGGGCGACGAACCCTTCCCGCCGTCATTCCGGCGCAAGCCGGAACCCGGTGACTCGGGTCCCGCGCAATCGCAGGCGCAGGATGACCGGCGTTCGCCGTCGAAAAGCGATCCCGGCCTGCGCCGGGATGACGAGGAGGTGTTGCCTTTCAGCGCAGGTCGGCGCCAACGTTCTGGCGCTGCTGGCTGAGCATCGGCAGTTGCGCTGCGATGGGTGCTCGCTGCAAGCTTGCCCCTGTACCTTCAATGGTGACCGCCTATGCTTTCCCTGCGCGATTGTTTTGTACCTGCCGTGGTGTGTGTCGTGTTCATCGTCGGCGGCTGTTCACAACAAGGTTCCGCACCGGCTCCGGCGGCGGCAAAGGCGCAGGCTGACGCAGCCACGGCAAACGCCAATCTCGATACCTATCGGCAGTTGTTGCGCATCAACAACGACGAGATGGCGGTGACAATGGGCAAGGACATCGTCAGTCGCTTCCCTGCCAGCGATGCTGCGAAGGAAGTGCAGCAGACCCTGCCGGCCATTGAAAAGCGCTACACGGAAGTCAGTGAGCACAACCGGTTGTCGGCATTGTGGGTGTATCAGGTGGCGCCCATGGCGGGCGGCAAGCAGTCCACGGCGACTATTCGCAATAGTCAGCCCGGCAGCACCGACCCCGTGCAGCTGGTGTTGCGGCGGCATACGCAGTGGGGGCAAAGCGTATTTCTGTACGGCAGCGGGCATGGCTTTGTGTGCCGCGGCAATTGCACGCTGGCGATGATCCGCGACGACAAGGGCTTTCTGGCCCTGTTGCGCAACGCGCACAAGATCAGCATCGACGTGACGCTGGTGGACGGCGAAAAACACCAGACGCTGGTGTATGCAGTGGGCGGGTTTGATCCCGCGAAGTGGAGCGCGTTGAGCAGGCAGAAAGCGCGGTAAACCGTATCGCGTACGGCGCGTTGGTCTTGAGTGAATAGTGGGTCGGAGCGTCGACCCGGGAGCAGTGCCATGGCATCCATCCGGTTACTTCTCGTCCTCGCCAGCGTGTTTGCACTCGGCGCGTGCAGCAGCGTGCCGTACGCGCAACGGCAGGCCGAACGTCTGGCGGCATACACCGCTGCCGCGGGTGTACCGGTTTCCAACTTCCGGTTTTTCACGCTGTATTCGTGGGAACCGCTGGGTGACAAGGCGCTGGCCGTGTACACGCGGCCGAACGAGGCCTGGTTGCTGGATGTGGATGGCGGTTGTCATGATCTGGCCTTCACCCAGGCGATCGGGCTTACCTCCAACCTCAATCAGGTGTCGATACATTTCGACAAGGTGTTGACCGGACGCCGCAATTTTCCGTGCACGATCACGCAGATTCGCCCGCTGGATGTAAAGCAGCTGAAAGCAACGCAGCAGGCGCAGCGGCAGATCAAAGCCCAGCCGCGTGCGGCGGAAACCCCGCCGCAAGGCTGATCGCGCGGCGTCGCAGCGTCAGTGCAGAAACAGGTGCTCGGTGATGAACGCGAGCGGTCGGGCCAGTGTGTCCTGCAAGCGGGCCGGCAGCTCCAGCGGTTTGAGCAGCATCTTCACGGTCATTTGCGCGGGAATGTGCCGACGCAGCAGGCCTTGGGCGTGGTGACTCACGCGGTGGAAGGCCGCGTCGTTGCCGCGCTGTTGCGGGTAACGCACGTTGAATACGTGCCGTAACGCGATATCGCTGTCCTCACTCTTGACCTCACGCACGCGGCGCACGATCGCGCCCAGCACTTGGCGGCGCGGAAAGTGCTCGAGCTCGCGATAGCGCCGATAGTGCTGGTAGAAGTACTTGAAGTGACGCAGCTCGTCGGTCTTGATGTTTGCCGTCAGCTCCTTCAATAGCGGCTCGCTGGTGATCTCGTGCAGCGCGCGATACAAGCTTGCAGTGCCGGTTTCCACCACGCAGCGCGCGGCCAGTTCCAGCCCGCGGCGGGGTTCCAGTTGTTCGGCCGTGCACACCGCGCCGTACTCTTTCCAGAACGCGTTGAAGCCGCGTTCCCAGTCAAACTCCGGCCACACGGTGCGCACGTAAGCGCCCAGTGCGCGGCCGTGTTGCAGCTCCTCGTGCTGCCAGTGTGCGTCCAGCCAATGCTGCAACGCCGCGTCGCCGGCAAAGTGCGCGATCAGGTTCTGCGAATACAGGTCCGAGCCACTTTCCACAAACGACGCGCTGCACAGCAGGAAGAACAGATCCTCGTCGTCGCGGATGCGCGCGTGGTCGATGCGGCTCAGGTCGAGGCTTTCCAGCGTCCACGGCAAATCGGTGGGATGGCCCATGCGTGTGTCCTCATGCATGCGGGTGTGGCAGCTCGTCGAGAGCATAAGACGGAATGTCAGATCAGGGCACGATCGTTACCGGCACGCGCGCACGCGCCAGCACGTTGGTCGACACCGAGCCGAGCAGCCAGCGTGCGAGCGCGCCGCGCGCGGTGTGGCCAATCACCAGGTGATCAATAGCGTGTTGCGTGATCTGGCTCAGCAGGACGTCGCCCGGGCTGCCGTGGGTCAGCTCCACATCGATCAGGGTAGCCGCTTCGGGCACGATGGCGGTCAACTCGTCGAGCAACTCCTGCAAGCGCTCGGCGCCCGAGTCGGCCATCATCAGCGCGCAGGCGTCGGCGCCGCCCTCGGTCACTTCCAGCACCGATACCACGCGCACGCGGCCACCGTTGCTGCGCGCCATGTCGACCGCGAACTGGAACGCGCGACGCGCTGCATCGGAACCGTCATAGCCAACCAGTGAATTCTTGACCATGCCTTCCTCGACGTCGCCGCACGAATTCTGGCCTGAGTCTAGTGCAGTCGTGCGTTGCCGCGCGGGTCGAATCCGTGGTCGTGCGCGCGGCTCGCGAGGACATATCTGTGCATTGGCACCGCGTGCTGCGCGAAGCTGAACGCGGGACGCGAACCTGCACGTTGCCGTCACGATGTTTTGCCCACTCTGAAATCACGCGATGGATCACAGCCACAGGGGCTGTGGCTGCGCACACCCTTTCAGGAGATGACGATGATCAAGCATACGTTTGGAATGGCCGCCTTGGTGCTGGCTTGCGCGGCTGCCGCGACAGCGCTGCCGGTCAGCAGTGCGCAGGCGACCGACGCCACCGTGAAGTGTGACCTGGCCTTCAACCTCGCTGGCTGGTCGCTGATCTACAAGCATGCCGAAGGCAATGGCACCGTCACCTGCAACAACGGTCAGCGCGCCAACGTGAAGATCGAGGTGGTTGGCGGCGGCCTCACTGCCGGCAAGTACCGCATCAACCACGGCAAGGGCGAGATCAGCAACGTGCACAACATCAGTGAGGTGTTTGGCGACTATGCACAGGCCGGCGCGGAAGCAGGCGTGGTGAAGAGTTCGCAGGCGCAGGTGCTGACCAAGGGCACCACGTCGCTCGCACTGGCCGGTACCGGCGAGGGCGTGAATCTCGGTATTTCAGTCGGCAAGTTCACCATCAGCAAGCGGTGATGGGTGAGTGCCGCATTGGTTGAGTGAATGAGGGCGCCGCAGGGCGCCCTCTTGCACCCACGTTCCGTCTGCAAGACCAGAACGGCCACTGGCACACGCCGGCCGAGTTTCATGGCCGCTGGCTCGTGTTGTATTTCTACCCGAAGGATTTCACGCCCGGGTGCACGACCGAGGTGTGCACGTTCCGCGACGACATCGCCAAGCTGCGTCAAGCCGGTGCCGAAGTGGTTGGCGTGAGTCTGGATGATGTGAAATCACATGCCGAGTTTGCCGCCAAATACCACGTGCCGTTTCCGCTGCTGGCCGATGCCGATCGCTCCGTCGCCACACGTTACGGCGTACTTACTTCGCACTTGGGCATGCATTACGCCAAGCGCACGACGTTTCTCGTCAACCCGCAAGGCATGATCGCCAAGGTCTATCCGGATGTTGATCCGGAGAAAAACTCCGCACAGGTGTTGAGCGATCTGGCCACGCTGAAAGCCGCACCTTGATCGCGTCACGGCTGGGCCTCGGCGGCGCACCGTCGCGCCGGTTCGCGTTGTGGGCGCTCGGGGTGTGGGTCGTGTTGCTGCTGGCCATGGTGGGCGCCGTGCAGTATCTGCGGCAGGCTGATTTCGTTTATCTGGCCGCAGCAGCAGTGATCATTGTGGTGTGCGCCGGCTGCATCCTGCGTCAGGGTTGGGCGCGCCCGGTCATGCGCGCGTTGTGCGTGGCGCTGGTGCTGTGGGCGCTGATCAGTGGCGGCCTGATGCTGAGCCAGTGGGATCGGTTTGCGATCGCGCGGCAACACGCGCTGGCACAGCCGCAGCTGGCTGACCTTGCGCTGTGGTTGGTCGCACGCGCGCAACGGACGTGGCAGGTCGCGTTGGGTTTGAAAGCGCTCGCCATCCCGTTGCTGTTGTGGTTGGCGTGGGGGCTGGGTCGGCCAGCTGTGCGCGCGCAGTTCAAACAGCGGCGCTAGACTGCGGCCAAGCTCACTGCGGAGTGAACGGATGAAACGTTTGCTGCTCGCGTTGTTGTGCGTATTCCTCTCCGGCGCTGTGTTGGCGGCCGGTCCCGCTGCCGTGCGCAAGCGGGTGCAGGCAAGCATGCTGGTTACTGGCACCATCGACGTGGCCTTGGATGGAAGTGTGCAGGGCTATGTTGTCGACCAGTCTGACAAGTTGCCGGCTCCCGTGGTCGCGTTGATTGAAAAGGGCGAGCGGACGTGGAAGTTCGAACCGGTGCTCCAAGACGGCAAACCCGTGCTCGCGAAGGCGAAGATGAGCCTGCGCATCGTAGCCAAACCGGTCGCCGACAAGGATTACTCGCTCAGCATCGCCGGTGCCCAGTTCGGCACGAATGCGCCGGGTGAAACCGTCAGCTACAAGCAAACGTATCAGCCGATTTATCCACGCTCGGCGGTAGACGCGCGCGTTTCCGGTACGGTCTACCTGCTGTTGCTGGTCGGTCCGCAAGGTCAGGTTGAAAACATCGCTACCGAACAAGTCAATCTGGGTGTTGTGGGCAGTGACATGGAGCTGAACCACTGGCGGCGGGTGCTGGCTGATGCTGCGATGAGTGCAATCAAGCGCACGACCTTCAACTTGCCGACCGTCGGTGAACAGGTGGCTGCCGGTCACTGGTTAGCCCGAATACCGGCCTCGTTCGAGTTGCACGAGCGCGGCCAGCGCTCCGTTGAGCCCGAATATGGCACATGGGTGGTCTACGTGCCCGGCCCGCGCCAGCGGGTGCCCTGGCTCGACTCAAGCCATGCGCCGTCTGGCAACGATGTGGACGCGCTGGCAGCTGGCAAGATCCAGCTGGTCGGTGTGGGTCTGCATCTGATCACGCCGCTGGGGGGCACCTGATTCGCTGTCTGGACGGGGCTGGGCGTCGCGGTGCGCAAGTATCATCCGCGAATCAACGGTATGTTCAGCACGGGTTGGCAGGCGAGCGGGTATCGATGGAAGCTGTCGTTTCAGGAATCCTTATCGATGCGCGCATTTTTTCCCCTCGCTATGGTGCTTTCGTTGCTGGCTGCAGCGCCATTGTCCGCGCAGGATCTGGCCAGCACTTGCCACGCCAGCAGCAGTTACGACGTCACCGTCAATACGGACAATCTGGTGTTTGATCGCCCGTCACCGGCACCGCTACGTGTGGAGCTGCGGCAAGGTGCGCTGCGCGTCGACGGCGTGGCGGTGAAGCAGAGCGCGGAAAATCAGGATCGCCTCGCCCTGTTCGAGCGCGAGCTGCGGGACCTGGCGCCACGTGCGCGTACGGTCGCGCAAAACGGTGTGGACATGGCCGTGCGGGGCATGCTTGCGGAGACATCAAGTCTCGGTTTGAGCCCGGCCGCACGCAGCGAATTCGAACAGCGTCTTGCCCGGCACGCCAGCGACATGAAGCAGCGCATTGCTGCCAGCCGCAGCACGCATGATCTTCAAGGCGACATTGCCACCCGCTACGAGAATGAGATTGTTGGAGACCTGGGCCCGTTGGTGGCCGGTGATCTCGGTCAGCAGGCGATTGATGCGGCGTTGAGCGGCGACCTGCAATCTGCCGCAGATTTGCGTGATCGCGGTACGACGCTGGCTACCCAATTGCAGCCGCGCATGCAGCAGCGCATGCAGGCGTTGCGCCCGCAAGTTGCGGCGCTGTGTCCGTCCATCGAGCGCCTGGCCGAGTTGCAGCAAGGTGTGCGCGGCGCGCACGGCGAGCCGCTGCGCCTGCTGCAGATTGACCCGTGACCCGGCATTGTCGCCGGCTGGCCGCAAGCTGACTGCTGCGGTCGGCCCGTCGAGAGGTTAATGTACGGCTAAGTGTGGGCGCTTCACCATGTTGTGGTTGTCTTGTGCCGATTCGGCTGGAGGCGGTCATGCCGCCACGCGTTTCCTCGTTGCCCTGCGAACCGCTGCTTCGTCGCAGTGTGGATTTGTTGTGGTTGTATCGCCGCGCTGCGGCAGTGTGCGAGCCTGGCTTGCGCGTGGTGCTGGATGAAAACGCGCAAACGCTGGCTGCACTGATTGCTGATCTGCGCACGTTGGCGCCTGCGCCCGAGTCACGCTGGAAGCATGCCCCCGCGCTTTGGCGCAGGCAGTTGCGACGGCGTGCCGTGGTCAGCGTGATGCACGCGACAGGTAACCGCGAGCGCGCATGGATTGCCCTCCTGGGGCGCCGCGAAGCCGCGCTGCTGGGTGCGTTTGAGCATGCTGCGCACAGCGCCCCAAGTGCTACCGCACGCATGCTTGGCCATCAGCTGCCGCGTCTGCACGCGTTGTATCTGGACATGCACAGTCTGGTCGGCACGGCCGGTGGCTGACGCCATGGAGATGCCGTCGCTCGCGCAGGAAGTGCTGGTTTTCTGGTTTGCCGACGGCCATGCCGCCCACTGGTTTGCGCGCAGCGCTGCATTTGACGCGCAGATCCGCTTGCACTTTGACACTGCGGTTGACGCAGCCAGTGCCGGCCGGCTGGATGACTGGACGCACTCACCTGGCGGGTGGCTCGCGTTGCTGATCGTGCTGGATCAGTTCCCCCGCAACCTGTATCGGCACGATGCGCGTGCGTGGCGTTGTGACGGGAAAGCGTTGACGCTGGCGCTGGCTGGTATCGCGCGCGGTGACGATCAGCAACTGCCGCCGCTGCAGCGGGCGTTTGCGTACATGCCGCTGGAGCATGCCGAAGACCTCGCGACCCAGAGGCATTGCGTAACGCTGTTCGAGGAACTGTGCGCTACAGCCGAGCCGGAGCAACGCATCCACCTGGAGGGCTTTCTCGATTACGCGCGCCGTCATCGGCAGGTGGTTGAGCGTTTCGGGCGCTTCCCGCAGCGCAACGCGATGCTTGGACGAACCAGTAGCAGCGCCGAGCTGGCGTATCTGGCGACGCATGGCGCGGGGTTTTGACTGACGCGGCAACAGGAAGATTCCTGCACGAAAATGGCGCGGCGTTACTTGGCAGGCCAGCCCGCTCATCGCATGCTCGTGGCATCGGCTGGGCGTCGTCGCATCAGCCATGGTTGCTTCGGAGGCACGTGATGCGCGAAATGTCGTTGGGTTTTGGTTTGCTGGTGATGCTGGCGTTTTCGACCTTGGCGCAGGCGTCCAGCACCTTGCGTGTCGGCAGTCAGGTGCTCACTGCCGGTGACAGCACCGTACGCGTCACCGAATTGCTGGGCAAACCGTCGCACAAATCACGCCGGCGCAGTTCACAGCGCGGTGGCCGCCGCGGGCGCGGCACGCGTGTGGTAACCGACAACGCCAGTGCTGGTGAGCAATGGCAGTACCGGCGCGGTGATCACGTCACCACCGTCACGATCATCGATGGCCGGGTCAGCGATATCCAGGATCGCCGGCGCTGAGCTGGGGCGACATCGCAGTCCGCAAGCGATGACCAGGACGCGCAGTAAGCGCACGCGCCGTGGGTGCCAAGACAGTGGCCCGTGCGCCAGCCGGATCTATTGCACGGTTACTGACCGGCGGTTGTCGCTGGAGACCTTGTCGATCAGCTCGTTGTAGGGATCGATGCCGGCCTGCGCCGGCTTGCCGTCGACCGTCACCGTGAGCGTGCTGTCGCCTGTCGGCAGCAGGCGCTTTTCCAGATACAGCGGCTTGCCATCCTGGCCATTGCCGGGGGGAGCAGCAAAGACGCCGATCTCGATCGGGATATCCGGTTTCGCGGCAGTTTCCTTGCCGGTGCCGTCGACGTGGACCTTGCCGGCGTGGACCTTCATGGTCACCGCGTACTTTCCGTTCGGCAGTTTCGTTGCGGCGGCGGCAGTAATGCGGTTGTCGAACAAGGTGATCTTCCAGAAAAAGTCGTTCAGCAGTGGCTGCCACTTGGGGCCGAACGCCTTGCTCAGCGCGTCCATGAATTCCTGCGAGGTGGTGTATGGCGGCTGCTGGAAACCCTTGTCGATGAGGAACTGCCTGAGCATCGCGTTGAGCGCACCGTCGCCGACGTAATCCTGCAGCGCGTAAAACACCAGCGAGCCTTTCTTGTAGTGGATGTATTGCTGGTTTTCGACCTTGGCCAGCGGCTCCTCCGCCAGCTTCTCCGTGGCGCGCCCCGTCAGATAGCCGTCCAATTCGTATTTCAGGAACTGACGCATCTGGTCGGCGCCATACTTCTGCTTCATCACCATCAGCGCGGAGTATTGCGCCAGTGATTCGCTGAGCAGGGTCGAGCCTTGCATGTTGGCGCCAATGATCCGGTGCGCCCACCACTGGTGCGCCACCTCGTGTGCGGTGACGTAGTAGACGTAGTCGATCCTGGTCTTGTCACGCAGGTCGGCAATGAAGCCGATCGATTCGGAGAACGGGATGGTGTTGGCGAAGGACTGCGCAAAGCTGGCGTAGTTCGGGAATTCCAGAATACGCAACTGCTTGAACTGGTACGGCGTGAAGTTCGCATCGTAATAGTCCAGTGAATCCTTCGCGCTCTGGATCATGCGGTCAATGTTCCACACGTGCGCGGGGTTGTAATACACCGTGATGTCCACGCCTTTCCACAGCACCTGCTTCACCGCGTAGCGCGCGGACAGGTAGGAGAAAAAGTTCAGCATCGGCTGCTGCATCCGGTAATGGAAATAATGCCGGCCATTGGCCGTCCATTCCTTTTGCAGCGTGCCGGGCGCCACGGCAATCTGATCGACGGCGGTGGAAATGGTGGTGTCGAAGCTGATCCAGTCCGCGTCGTTGCTGATGTAGGTATTCGCGCGCGCCTTTTCGTCGCCGAGCTTCGGCATGCGTGGCACGTCGGCCTTGAGTCCGTGTTTGCGCCGGTCGTTGCGGTCGGTGATTTGCGCCTGGGTCTGGTAGCCGAACTGTGGCATCACAGCGTTGTTGAAGAACGTGCCGTTGTGCGCAAGGAACATGCCGCGACTTCACGGTGAAGTCCGCATTGAAGTTCACATGCAGCTGACTGATCGGCGTACTGGTTTTGTTGACCAGGGTGTAATGCGCGCGGATATCCAGTTGGCGTTGGTAGGGATGAATGTCGACGTTGGCTTGCACGGCGGTGATGCGTGGCTGCGGCAGGCCCTGGTACTGCGCGTATTTTTTCTCGTAGTTCGCCTGCTGGACCGTCTTGGCGGTGCTGTTGCGGAACGTGTTGAGCACGTTCGTGTTGTAGTAGATCCATGCGCCGCTGGCGACAAACGCGCACAGACCCAGCCCCAGCATGAGTGCTGCCGGAACGTGCAGGCGTGTGCGTGCTTCGCGCACACGCTGGCGCCAGGTGTGATCGGTGCCGCGCGTCCAGAACAACGCTGCCAGCACCAGCAACAGCACGGCACAGCTCGCCCAGTAGAAATCGAACCACAGCGTGGCCGGCAGAAAATGCCCGAAGCCGTTCATGTCCGAGTACGGCGTGCTCGGCGCGTTGCCATAGTTGTACAAGTTTTGTTCCCAGTGCAGCAGGCCGAAACCAATCTGCGATACGAACCAGATGATGGTCAGCAGATAGCCGAGAAATTTGTTGTTGGACAACACCTGCAGGAACAACGCGAGCGCCGCCAGCAATGCCAACGGGATGGCATCCAGGGCCAGCGTCGCCAGGTACAGGCCCGGTTCCAGATGGGTGTAGCCATGACTCAGTTGCCAGCCGATGCCGACCAGCGAGCCTACGCTCAGGAACACCACGATCACGGTCAGTAGCGCGCCTAGCTTGGCGATCAGCGGCACCCAGTCCGGCAGTGGAAACGCGTCGCTGACTTCCGCCGTGCGCTGGCTGCGCTCGCGCCACACCAGCTCGCCGGCATAGAACGTGAGGATGATGTAGAGCAGCCATTGCGAGCTGCCGCGCACGATTTCCAGCACCTGATGGGTCACCGGCCACGTCGCGGTGCCATAGATCTGGCCGGACAGCATCAAGCTGCCGATCAGGTTGGCCAGGCCGAGTGCGAGCATGATCAGGAACGGCACGCCGCGCAGTACGCCCAGCGTGTCAAACGCAAACTGCGTGCGCAGTTGCAGCAAACGGGTGCGCAGGTTGTCGGCCACGTGAACCTTGGGCAAGCGCAACGCGGCGGCGCTTGTTTGCGGGCGCAGCAGTGGGGGCTCGGCGCGCTGCTTGCGCCGCGGCAGCTGCAGTCCCTCGCTGCTGGACCGGAACAAGGCGAACGTCGCGGCAAGCATGCCGAGGCTGACGGTGATCCACAGCACGCGGTTGAACAGCAGCACGCCGGCCAACGCGGGCAGCTCGTGGTTGGACTGATACGCCGACCAGTAGCGTGTGACCACGCCGATGGTGCGCGCGCCGAACGGGTCGAGCATCGCCGCGACAAGGTGATGGTTGACGTCCTTGGTCAGCTGACCAACGATCGCTTGCAGCACGAAGTACACGATCACGCCGATGTACGTGGCCAGCAGCGAGCGGGTGGTGGTGGCCAGCAGGTACAGCAGCGCGGCAATGAACAGCATGTCCGGCACCACCATCACGCCGAGCGCCCAGGCGTAGCCGTGCCAATCGGTCGGGCCGAGTCGCGCCGCGTCGATCCATGGCATCAGGTTGCCCAGCGCCAACCCGAGCGCGCACGCCAGCATGATCGCCAGCGAGGCCAGGTAACCGGCGGCAAAGCGGCCGCCCAGGTACGCACCGCGGGTCATCGGCGTGGTGAACAGCAGCTCCGAAGTGCGATGGTCAAAATCGCGCAACGCCGCCCCGGCGACGAACACGATCACCAGAAACATGCTGAGCACGGTCAGCACGCTGAGCAGGCGCACGATCACCAGCGGTGCATTGCGCAGCACATTGCCACTGGCACCGCCAACCGTCACCGCGTCGGTGCTGGCCAGCGCAAACGCCAGCGCGCCGAACACCGCCGCGATGATCCAGAACAGTGGCGCCTTCAGCTGCTGGCGCAGTTCAAATCGGAGTATCTCGAAGAACATCGGTATCTCGTCCTGAGTGGCGGAATGCGGCGCCGCACTCGGCCTTGAACCTGTAATCGGCAGTTACGCGGCCTTGGACGTGGCTTGCGCGCGCAGGTGACCGAAGTAGACGTCTTCGAGGTCGGGCGACACCGCTTCAAAACCTTCTCCCGGCTGCGCATCGGCCAGCACGTGCAGCTGGGTGCGGCCTGCCGTGAGGCGCGTGGACAGGATGTTCATGCGTGCGCGATAGCCATCCAGCTCGGCCTTGTCGATGCTGCGCCGCCAGACCCGGCCATCCAGCGAGCGGATGGCTTCGGTGGGCTCACCGGCGAGCAGCACCTGACCTTGGCCGATGATCGCCATGCGCGAGCACAAGTCGGTCACGTCCTCCACGATATGCGTGGACAGAATGACCACCACGCGCTCGCCGATTTCCGCGAGCAGATTGAGAAAGCGATTGCGCTCTTCCGGATCGAGCCCGGCCGTCGGTTCGTCCACAATCACCAACCGCGGGTCGCCAATCAGCGCTTGCGCGATGCCGAAACGCTGGCGCATGCCGCCGGAATACGTGCCCAGCTTGCGCATGCGCACGTCCCACAAGTTCACTTGGCGCAGCAGCGCCTCGACCAGTTCGCGCCGCTCACTTTTCACGGTGACGCCCTTGAGTACCGCGAAGTGGTTGAGCATCGCTTCGGCCGACACTTTCGGGTACACGCCAAACTCTTGCGGCAGATAGCCCAGCAGGCGCCGCGTGGCCTGCTTGTCGGCGAGCAGGTCCGTGCCGTCGAGGGTGATCGTGCCGGCGTCCGGATCCTGCAGCGTGCCGATAGTGCGCATCAGCGTGGATTTGCCTGCGCCATTGGGTCCGAGCAGACCGAACATGCCGTTGGGAATATCCAGCGCCACATCGCGCAGCGCGCGCACGCCGTTGGCATACGTTTTCGAGAGGTTGCGTAGCGTCAGCATAAGTAGCTCGCGGGCCGCGGCGCGGCGTGTGATGCCGGGCAGATTACGGCATGCGCCGTGCTGGCGCGTGCGCGCAAAGTCATGCATACGCGAGCGTATGGTTCGCTATCGCATGCGTGCGTGCGCGGGCGTGAGCGCACGCAGCGCATGCGGCTTCGCTATGATTGGCGTTCAGGAGTCTGCCGGTCAGGATGGTCGAGGCGGCGCCGGCTGCGTGATAACGGCGTTTCGTCGCACGCTGGCAGCTGTCGGGCATGTCGGCATGGTGCAGCGTGACGCGTGCGCGGCGGTTTGCGCGCGGCCCTTGGCCGACAGGTTCCGAGTTCCGCCACTGCCTCCCCGGTCAGTGTGCCCATGCCATTGCAGGAGTCCCCATGGCTGACCTCAAACAAGTCCTTGTCCCCGATGTCGGTCACGCCGATGTGCCCGTGATCGAAGTGATGGTCGAGGTCGGCGACCACATCGAGAAAGAGCAGGGCCTGATCACGCTGGAGTCGGACAAGGCGACCATGGAGGTCCCCGCGCCATTTGCCGGCACGGTGAAAGAAGTGAAATTGAAGGTGGGCGATGCCGTGTCGGAGGGCGCGCTCATCGTGGTGATCGAGGTGGACGCGGGCGCCGCTGCGCCCGCACCCGCCGCCGCGCCCCAGCCGCCGCCGGCGCCCACACCCGTTGCCGCCCCTGTCGCAGCAATGGCCGCCACCCCCGCGCCGGCTGCAGAAGAGCCCGAGCCGGCCGGTAGTCGCGGCGGCATGCCTGACGACGTGCCCGAGGGTGATGTGCACCCGAATGCGCGCCCGCCGTTCGATGCCGCCATCGTGATGCCCGGCGACGCGCCGTATGCCAGCCCCGCGATTCGTGCGTTTGCGCGCGAGCTGGGCGTGGATGTGGCGCAGGTCAAGGGCTCGGGCCGCGGTGGCCGCATCGTGCGCGATGACATCAGCGCCTACATCAAGCACGCATTGGCGTCTGGCGCGCGGCCGCAGGGTGGTGCCGTGGCCGGCGTTGGCGGGCTCAACTTGCTGCCGTGGCCGAAGATCGACTTTGCCAAGTTCGGCGAAGTCGAGGAAAAGCCGCTGTCGCGCATCCAGAAGATCTCCGGCGCCAACCTCGCGCGCAACTGGGCGATGATCCCGCACGTCACCCAGCATGAAGACGCCGATATCACCGAGCTGGAGGCGTTCCGCAAGCAGCTCGGCGCGGAAAACAAGGAGCTGAAAATCAGCCCGCTGGTGTTTCAGATCAAGGCCGTCGTGGCCGCGCTGAAGGCGTTCCCGCAGTTCAATGCCTCGCTCGATGGCAGCGGTGAAAAGCTGATCCTGAAAAAGTATTTCCACATTGGCATTGCGGTGGATACACCGGATGGTCTGGTGGTGCCGGTCATTCGCGATGCGGACAAGAAAGGCCTGCTTGATCTCGCCCGCGAGCTTGGCGAGATCTCCAGGAAGGCGCGCGAGAAGAAACT
>CAJDVA010000013.1_pt1 | contig 16481 bp, 18 predicted proteins | sample 7391241 | NCBI WGS metagenome assembly CAJDVA01 (sample SAMEA7055678, study PRJEB34461) | soil metagenome | biome: terrestrial ecosystem; feature: Peninsula; material: soil | place: Antarctica | collected 2016
CCGCGTTCAAGACCATCCAGCGTGGCCCGTCGCGGCGAAAGGCCAGAGTGAACCAACCCAGTGCATGACGGCCCTGTGCCACGAAGTCCTGCAATGCGCGCAAGGTGTCCGCGTGCAAGCGCGAGTCGGCATGCACGAACCACAACCAGTCACCGACGGCCATGCGCGCGCCCAGATTTTGCTGGCGCGCACGGCCGGGCTCGCTGCGGCAGGCGCGATAGCGCAGCTGCGGCGGCCATGTCGGAGGCGGCGGGCGCGACACGTCATCGGCACACACCACGATCACCTCGCTGCCAGGCGGCAACGCAACAAGTTGCGCAAGCAGCTGCTGCCACTCGTTCTCAGCCGGCGCCAGCGGCACGATGACTGACAGCGACACTTGCACGGGATCGATCACGGTGGACACCGACTGGCTCAGCAGCAGCTCGGTGCGGCGCTGTCGGCCGCGCTGGCAGGGGCACGACCGAACAACCCGTGATGCTGGCGCTTGTCACCATCAACGCGAAAATGTGCTGCATAGCGGGTGCCCGAGAGCATGTCTGCGGTATTGCCACAGACCAGCACCGGTCGGCCGCGCTCGAAGCGATGATGGTCGTCCAGCTCAAACGCATGCGGATGCCCGGGCAGACTCCCCAGATAGGTAGCCACCTGGCCGTAGTCTTCACAGCGATCCTCCAGCGGCAGCTTGAACACGCGCCAGGTGATCGACTCGAAATGCGCGAAGCCAATGCGTTGCTCGATGGCCACGTCGGTCAGCGTTATCGGACTGCGCACGCACAGGCAGGCATCGGCCACGCCGAGTTCCGCCAGCAAGCGACGGAAATCCTCCACGTACAGCGCGCCGGCCAGGCATTCACCCAGCAGCACCGGATCGGCCAGCAGTTCGCGCGGCAAGCGGCGATCGCTGAAGACATCGGAGAAATACAGTTCGCCGCCGGGCTTGAGCACGCGGAAGGTTTCGGCGAACGCACGGCGTTTGTCCGGCACCAGGTTCAGCACGCAGTTGGACACCACTACATCGACCGAGTTGTCGGCGATACCCAGCGCCGCCAGGTCGGCGAGGTCGCCCAGGTGAAATTCGACATTGGAGCGTGCGTAACCGAACGCCTGAGCGTGAAACGCGCGATGGCGCTCGGCTACCTCCAGTTGCTGTGCGGTCATGTCGACGCCAATCACCCGGCCGTGTTCGCCGACCAGGCTCGACAGCAGGTAGGCATCGCGCCCGCTGCCACAACCCAGGTCGAGGACAGTCATGCCCTCCAACGCCGCCGGTAGCGGCGAACCGCAACCGTAGAAACGCTCGCGCACTTCCGGATGCAACTGCGACAGGATCGGGCGCAGTGGCACCGGCATCGCGCCGATGCTGCAGCAGGCGGTGGTGCGCAAGTCGCTGCTCGATTGCAGGGTCTCACCGTAATAGCCACGCACGGCGGATTGTTGCGCCTCAGCGCTGGTGTTGTCGTCGATAGCGGTATCGATTTCGTGTTCCATGTTCATGCCAATGTGCCTCCACAGGAGCTGCCCGCACCCGCGGTACAGCCATAGCAATGATCGCCAAACACGATCGGGTCGTGCTCGACATCGGTGAGTGATTGGATATCCCAGATGCTGCGCTGGCGACCACCCTGCGGCAGTTCCAGCGCCTGATTGAAGTCGCAGTCATACAGCCGACCATGCCAGTCCACCGACAGCAGGTTGCGGCACATCACGCCCATCGCGGCCTGCGGATTGAAGGCGTCGAGCAAAGTGTGCATGTAGCTGTCGTAGCGACCTTCGCGCTGCAGAAGATGCAGGAAGCGCTTGATCGGCATGTTGGTAATGGTGAACAGATGGTTGAAGACAATGTCGAAGTGTTCGATCAATTCGCGGTGGTAAGTCGTTTCCAGGGTGGCCTGCGGTGGCGGCAAAGTTGCGCCCAGCGGGTTGTAGACCAAGTCCAGTTCCAGGCCGGTATCCGGCTTGCCGTAGCCCAATGCGTTGAGCTGGTGCAAAGCACGCAGGCTGGAATCGAACACATGCTGGCCGCGTTGTTTTTCGACGTTGTCCTTGGTGTAACAGGGCAATGAGGCGACGATTTTGACGCCTTGTGCGGCAAGAAATTCAGCTGTGTTCTCCTGACCGGGTCGGAACAGCACGGTAAGGTTGCAACGATCGATCACCGTCTTGCCCAGCGCGCGTGATTCACGCACCAATCGATGAAAGTTCGGGTTCAGCTCTGGCGCGCCGCCGGTCAGGTCCACCGTGTGGATGGCCGGTGCCTGTGCCAGCAATTCCAGCAAGCGATCGACTGTGGCGGCTTGCATGATTTCGGTGCGATTTGGGCCAGCTTCGACATGGCAATGTTGGCACGCCAGATCACACAGTTTGCCTACATTGATCTGCAGAATCTCCAACGGCGTACGCGGCAGGCTTAGACCATGTTCGCGCAACGTGTCGGCGAATGAGAGTACGGACGGGGAAAGTACGGCGTTCAAAATGCATTCCTCCTGCTTGGGGTTACGGTGGCGGTGCTCACGGCATCGTCCATTTATTCACGTGCCAGTCGTAGGGCAGGTAGTGAATATCGACCTGTTGCGCGTGGAGACGCGCCACGACCTCCGGGTCGTCGCTCAACTGGGCAGCATGCTGGGCCAGCAAGCCGGCCACCGAGCGATACGGCGCCTGGCTGAAATCACCGGCATACCAGTCAAAAATCTTCGACGCCTGCAACGCATCGCTGCGTGGGTCGTAACGATTGCGCGATCGATCACCGAGAAATCGGATCATCGCGTCATCAAGTTGAAGATTGAGTCTCTCGGCGATGTAGCCTTCGGCACGCAGCATCGGGCAACTGATCGACGCACAGTTCAGCGCGAAATGAACGCGTGGGTCGGCGTAATCGGCGCTGCGCAGTCGCAACTCAACCTGATCGAGGGTGCTGCGGCGCCCCAACAGTGTGAAGAAATCTATTTTCCATGGGCCTGAAAACAAGCCGCCAAGATCCTTGATCGAACCCAGCTGCGGCCAGTGCGTCAGCACCAGCTGCACGGTGAACGCATTGTAGGCATTGATCAGAAACGCCTTTTGCTGGTCGCGACCCCAGCCCTGAAACTGTTCTGCTGTGACGGCACTCAATTGATGGGTATAGGCATCTAACTGTGCCTGATCGCGGCGCATGCCGGCATAGTCCACCTGCGAGGCATGACCATCATCGATATCCTTTACGTTGCGCTGTAGTAGGTCATTCCATCTGGCCACTGGCACCGGTGTCTGGGCAATGCTGGCAGCGCTGGACAACAACAACGCGGCACACAACAACACTCGTGCCACCGGTCCAGACAGACAGCGAACAAGCGACGTGCTCATCATTTTGACTCCAGCACAGTCGGCGCGTCGGTGCTCGGCGTGAGCGTCAAATCGCCGAACCACGCCTTGACGTGACCGCCGGTGTTATCCGTGTCGGACGCCAATGCAACGCCAGTCACGCGTGGCGCAGCACGACCGAAGGCAGCACGAAAATCTGCAGCCAAGTCTCGCCGCTGCAGCTGCCAGGTGCCCGCGCCCGCATCGCCGCTTTGCAGAACAATGGTGCGCACCAGATTGGAATAGGCGTTGGGTGCGATGGTGCCTGGTGGGTGCTGGTTGTCCCAGACGTAGCACAGCGCGGCGGTAGGAATGGCATGGCCCACGGCCCGGCCTGCAAGGCTTAGCCGCATCCGCTGCAGCCATGACAGGCTTGCGCGCGGCACGTCGAAGAACACATAGACCCGCGCCACGAAATCGTCACCGGATTTCTTCGACAGATCAGCCTTGGCGACGCTGTGATTCACTTTCCAACGCCAGCTCAGGACGGTGGCCGCGGGAATATCCAGCTCGTGAGCAATCGCGCCAGAGGCATGGTTGGCATCGATGCTGAATACGTCATCGTTGCCGTCACGAACGATCGCCATGGATGCCGCGGGGCGATGTCGCGACATTGCATAAATTCTCCAGCCCGAGGGCAAATCCACGCCCGGCTTCGTGTCGGAAAAGCTCAGCATCGTGACCGCCGTGGAGGCCGACGACGGCGACACTGGCGCCAGCGCCAGTGCTGCACCCAGCAGTCTCATCGTCGCGTTCATCGGCGCCTCCATGCGTGATAACGCGCCAACCAGCTGAGCACACGCCCCGGTGCATGCGCCTTCTTCCAGTTGCCGGCGGCGTATTTGTTCGCCTCGGCCCATGTTGGGTAAGCATGGATGGTGCCGAGGATTTTGTTCAGACCCAGCCCGTGGCGCATTGCCAGCACAAACTCGGCCAGCGTTTCTCCGGCGTGGGCGCCGACAATGGTGGCGCCGAGAATGCGGTCCTTGCCCGGTGGTGTCAGTACCTTGATGAATCCTTGCGGCCGATTTTCCGTGATAGCGCGATCCAGTTCTTCCAACGCGAAGTGGGTTACCTCGTAGGGAATGCCTTTTGCGTTTGCCTCACGCTCGTTAAGACCGACTCGCGCCACTTCCGGGTCGACGAAAGTCACTGCCGGAACCACCGAGTAGTCAACCCGGAAGCGCTTGAACTGACCGAACAGTGCGTTCACCGTCGCATACCACGCCTGATGCGCAGCGGTGTGGGTGAATTGGTACGGCCCGGCAACGTCGCCACACGCGTAGATATTGGGGTACAGCGTGGTGAGATACGCATCGGTGTCCACCGTTCGCTCGGCTGGAATACCTAGAGCTTCCAAACCGAAACCGGCCGTGCGCGGCTTGCGCCCTACGGCCACCAGCAGGGTGTCAAACGGCACGCGTACGCGTTTGCCACTATCTTCACAGACCAGCACTTGGTCGTCGCCGTCGCGCTCGACGGCGACTGCTTTGAGCTCGGTGCGTACATCCACGCCGTCGGCAGTGAGCCGCTCGCGCACGAAGGCAGACACTTCGTCGTCCTCGCGCTCCAATAGGCGCGCGTGACTCTGGATCTGGATGACTTGCGAACCGAGTCGCGCGAACGCCTGCGCCAGCTCGCAACCGATCGGCCCACCCCCGAGCACCACTAGATGGGCAGGCTGTTCACGCAGTCGCCACAGCGTGTCCGAGGTGAGATAGCCTGAATCGGCCAACCCCGGCAGGTCGGGCACACGCGGCTCGGCGCCACTGGCAATGACGATGGCACGGGTGAAAATGGGCTTGCCATCCACCTCCACGATCCACGGCGACACGATGCGCGCATGCCCACGCTGCACATCCACGCCCAGCGATTGGAAGCGTTCCACCGAGTCATGCGGCGCCACCGTAGCAATCGCCCGCTGTACACGTTCCATCACTGCGTGGAAGTCCACTCGGACTTCGCCAGCATCCACACCAACCGCTTTCGCCTCGCGTGTCTGCGCCGCCAGCTTTGCGGCATGGATCAACGCCTTCGACGGCACGCAGCCGGTGTTGAGGCAATCACCGCCCATCTCGTGTGCTTCGACCAGAGTCACCTTCGCCCGCACGGTGGCGGCGATGTAGGCGCTGACCAGGCCGGCCGAACCGGCTCCGATCACCACCAGATTGCGATCGAACTTCGTCGGTTTCGTCCATTTGGCATACACCCGCCGCGCCTTCACGTGCGCCACGATCCAGCGTGCCAGTAGAGGAAACACGCCGAACAACGCGAACGAGCCGATGATCCGCGGCGAGAGGATGCCCGACAACGAATGCAGGCTGGCTAACTGGGTACCGGCGTTCACAAACACCGCGGTGGCCGCCAGCATGCCGAGCTGGCTGACCCAGTAGAACGTTCGGACCGGCAGCTTGGTCAGCCCCATCAGCACGTTGACCACGAAGAACGGAACCACAGGAACCAGCCGGAGCGTGAACAGGTAAAACGCACCCTCGCGCTGCATGCCCTCATTGACCACGCGCAAGCGTTTGCCAAAGCGCTGCTGGACGGTGTCGCGGAGCACGAAGCGACTGGCCAGGAAGGCCAGCGTGGCACCGATGCTGGAAGCGAACGAAACCAGCACGGTACCTTCGAGCAGGCCGAATACGGCACCGGCGGCCAGTGTCAGCAAGACCGCCACCGGCAGCGACAATGCCGTCACCGCCACGTAGGCGATCAGGAACCCACCCGCCAGCAGGATCGGGTGAGCCTGCCGCCAGGCATCCAGATCATGCTGGCGCGCCTTCAGCGCGTCCAAGCTGAACTGGTGCTGCAGGCCGAACACGAAGAACGCCACCACCGCGCCGAGCAAGGCAACGACAATCAGCCAGCGAATCAGTGTGTGCTTGTCTTTCATGATCCGGGCAAGCCTCGGCAATGGTTGGTGACAGACAAACCGGCGCAAGGTATCAGCAAGGAATCTTTGTCCACGTCGTCCGGGTACACCGATGCCAGGAGCATCAAGATGGATGACATGCGGCGCCTGCAGCGGATTCGGTATTCCATGAGCTTTCTCCGGATCGACCTTGCCGGTTACGCAGCAGGTTGATCTACATCGAACGTCCAGACATCGCAGAGTGGACTGATCGCGTAACGCAGACGGCTCGCGCGCATCAAGGCGAGGTTCTCACCTCGGAATGGAGCCACTGCGTGGCTGCCGCGACGTGTACATCAGTCTTTCAGGTACTCTTGCACCATCTGACGACCGCGGTAGATACGGCTTTTCACCGCCTCGCGGGTGAGCAACAGTCGATCCGCGATCTCGCCGATCGAGAACTCCTCGAAATCGCGCAGAATGATGGCCACGCGGTACTTCTCTGGCAGCGACTGGATCGCTGCAGCCAGATCCAGTTGCAGCCCCGGATGTTCGGTATAGGCAAACACCGGATGATCGGCGGGTGGCAGCTCCACCTCGCCGCGCATCGAGCGCCACAATCGCTGGCACTCCCGCCGCACAATCGAGAACGTCCACGCCGGAAACGCCGTCACCGTGCGCAGTGCACCGATGCGCCGGTAGATCAGCAACAGGGACTCCTGGACGGCATCATCGGCATCTACGCTGGCTGCGCACTGGGTGAGCGCGATTCTGCGCAAATCGGGGCGGCAGGCGGCCAGCAGTTGTCCCACCGCCACAATGTCGCCTTGTCGTGCCGCCTCCACCAAGATCGGGTCGTGTTGCATGAAGCACCTTGCATAAGTTTGTCCGGTGGCCCGATGGACACCTCTGCGGACTGTTATCCCATAGAGGCGGGCAAATGCCCAAAAGATTCACCTGCCTGCCGCAACGGCAACAAACCAAAGCGCTTAGTTGGTCACTTGGGCGGGTCGACTTGCCTTGGGCCAAAACCGCTGAACCAGCCGATCCAGTGAAAACGTGCCCGGTCCCCAGGCGATGATGGCCAGCAGCATCAGGCCCCAGACCTTATGGTCGACGAACGACGAGGTGTTGAAAAAATCCGTCCAGAACCCGTTCGGCCACAGCGACGGAAACGAGGTGAACGCGATGATGTTGTAGATGAACAGAAACAAGGCAAAGGGTCGACCAAGCAAACCGAAAGCAATGAACCACGGCACGATCAGCTCGACCCAGGTACCAAGCACGGCAGCGACGTCCGGCGACAGCAACGGCACCTGGTACATCACGTTGAACAAGAATAGCGTGCCCGTTGGATCTTCAAACTTGACCACCCCGGCGCGCCAGAACGCCAGCGCTACCCAGACCCGGAACAACAGCAGTACCACCGGTTCGAGGCCAGTCAGGCCCCGAGTCAGTCGCGCGTACAAGCTCCCTGCACTAATCATCAAATCTCTCACGGCGATGTCTCCTCGTCGGTAAATGCCACAATCAGACCCTGGGCAAGCAAGTCGCCCAGACAGGATTCAATACGGAACTCGTTGTCCAGGTCGCCAGCAGCGGTGCTGGCCGTAGCCACATCATGACCGCCAGCCAGCATTTCGATGCAACGGAATGTGGCTGGAGCCAGCAGGGCCATAGCCACTTCGGCACCATCACGCCAGAGCAGCACCTGCTCGCCCTCGTCTATCGTGGGTGCGGTAGCGGAAGGCGCCAGGCACCATCGCCACAGTGTCATCACTGGGTAGGAACTGCGCAGCAATTGCACGCTGGGATGTAACCGGACTCGCCGCAGTGGAAATGCCTCCCCGGTCATTTCGACCTGACGTTCGGCATCGACCGTGTCTGCATCGGCTGCCAACACGGACAATTGACGGTGCCATTCCAGCCGCGCGATATCGGGCAAATAGGGATAGCCGGCAAGCGACGACAACGATGCCAGATAATCGGCAAAGCCTGCGCCGAAACGCTGCAAGTTGCCCGAAGCAGACGGATGCGCTTTGCGGTAACCACGCGCGGTTTGCTCGAAGAACGCCGCACCAACCAGGGCCAGCACCGCCGGGAATGCCGCACGCAGCGCAGCGGTCTGGATTTCATTGCAACTATGACGGTAAATACGCAGGCGTGCAGGCGGTTCCAGTCCGTTGCCGGCGATCTCCTCAATGGGGCCGATAGCGCCGTCGTCGTAGAGTGCGTCCAGAAAGCGCCGCTGAAGTTCAGGCAACGTGGGCGCGGTGTGCATCGAGCACCTCCCCGGCGTGCGCGGCTTCGCCCAGCAATACTTCCAGCTCTGGGATGTCCTGATCCCACTCGATCAGCGTCGGGGTGGGGCCGAACAGGCCGATGGCCTCGTCGTACAGATCCCAGACCTTTTCGTCCACTGGTCGGCTGTGCGTGTCGATCAGCAGTGGCACCCCGAGATCGTCCTTGCGGGTAAATCCGGCCAGGTGAATCTCCTGGACTGCCTCGCGCGGCATCGCGCGCAGATACACGTGCGGATCGAAACTGTGATTGACACTGTTTACATAGATGTTGTTCACGTCGCAGAGCAAACCGCAGCCGCTGCGCCGTACTACGGCGGCGACGAAATCCCATTCGGTGTAATCGCCATCCTGGAAGCGCAGATAGGTTGAAATATTCTCGACCAGAATTTGGCGCTTCAGCGCGTCCTGCACTTCACCGATCCGCGCGACCATCACAGTCACCGCTTCTTCGGTGAACGGCATCGGCAGCAAGTCGTTGCTGTGACGCCCGCCAACCGCGCCCCAACACAGGTGTTCGGACACCAGCTCAGGTTGGTAAAGCGTTACCAGCGCAGCCAGTCGCGCCAGATGCGCCCGATCAAGACGATCGGCCGAACCCAGCGACAACCCGACGCCATGCAGACTGAGCGGATAGTCGGCACGAATCTGTTCCATCGCCGAATGCATGCCACCACCGGCGGAGAACAGGTTTTCGCTGTGAGCTTCCAGCCAGGCGATAGGCGGGCGTTCATGCAGCACGCGCATGACGTGCGGCGCACGCAAGCCGATGCCGGCGGCAACCGGCATCGACGAGGTGGTCATGGCGGATGCATGCGTCATGACAATCGCACTCAACCTGCGGTCACGCTACCACCGGCGATCTTGGTGCACAGCCCGGCGGGCATGGCCACAAAGGCTTGCGCGTCGTTGGCCTTGGAGTCCTGACCGGCACAGGAATGGCCCGGCGACTGGCAGTCGTTCTTGAACGCAGCATTGACGCCATAACAGGTGGCGTACTTCATCTTCTTCATCATCGCCATGGTCTTGTCCATCTGCATCTTCTGCATCTGGGGGGTCATCTGCATCGGCTGCTGCGCCATGGCGACAGACGCTGCCATGGCCATGCCCAAAGTCATCGCACAGGCCAACGCGGATTTAACAAGTTTGTTGCTGTTCATGGTTATCTCCGTTAAAGAGGCCGGAAAGGCCCGGCATCCCATAGAGGCAGCCACAGGGGAAAAGGATTCATTTCCCACGTATCGTGCGCGGCTCCCGTTTTACAGTGCACGTCGCGAGATAAAAAACCCGTCTTCGTATCCTGAAAACCGTGTTGACTCGCAGCATCAGGCTTGCGGGAGGCCGACTCGCTTCATCATTTGCCATGCCATCGTGAGGTGCGCCAAGCTGCACTGGTGAAGGCGCGACTCACACAAAACCGGTGCTCTTTTCGGAACCCGCCAAACTGGGTACAGGTCTGAATGGGCTTCGTGCTGATACCGGTCAACGCGTTGCCGTTCTTCCTGCTGGACACCTGGAGTGGCCGTGCCGGTGCCTTGGCCGCGTTGTTCGTGGTAGCTACCAATGTGCCGATCATGTGGGCCGCTTCCGGCATGAGCCGAGCGATGTCGCTGCCGCATCTACTGGCCTGGATTCCGCTGGAGATCGCGCTGGTTCTGCGCGTGTCCGGGGCGGCCGGCAGCCTGCCAGCATCAGCAACCGAGCTCGCACTCGCAATAGTCCTGTTGCTCGTCAACGGCATCTCGCTGGTATTCGACGCGATCGACTCGTGGCGCTGGTGGCGAGGGCAGCGCGATGTACCCGGGACTGCGGCATGAGCCCTGCCGAGGCAGCGAACCATACCTGGCTCGAATGTCACCTACTTGGGCTCGTCATCCTCGCGAAAGCGGGGATCCAGAGCCTTTGGTGACGAGTAAAGGGTCGTGGCCACTGGATTCCTGCCTTCGCAGGAATGACGAAACGTGAAGCCTCGTGCCTAAGCAAGTGCCATTCATATCAGGCTCGTATCGCCACTGACTGCCAGCACGAGCTGACTTTCCTGCCATTCGCGGGTGGGCGCGCACTCGATGATCGGCAAGATCACTGCTGCCCGACGCCAGCCGGCTGTGCAACACTCGTGGCGGATGGATTGGCCGAGGCAGACGGCTCATCGCGCAGCTCGCGCAGGAAGTTCTGAAACTCCGGCGCCTGCGTCAGCAGGTGCCCAGCCAGCGCACGCAGCGCATCAACCTGATTCGGCTGCAGGTGAAAAGTGGTCGGCATCGCATTGAATCGCTGTCGCTCGGCGGGATCCTTGATTTGGTTGAAGGTCAGCACGGCAAAGTTCACGTCGACTTGTGGTGCTCCCGGCGCACGCATGGCGCTGACATGTTCTGCCCACATCAGGAAGCCGCTCTTGGCCAGCGCTGCCGTCTCATTGTTGAGAATGCCCAATGAAGCATCGAACGAGGCGCGCAAAGTATCGGTCAGCCTTGGTGCGCGCCCCTGTTCGGACCATGGATAGGGCGCATAGACCTGGGCATTGGCGACGATGACCAGCACATGACGCACGCGACGCAGCTGCTCCGGCGTAAACGCACCCGCCATGTCGGGCACGTTGCCGTACTGCGCCACCGGGCTCATCATCGAGCCGCGTACGCCGAGATTGTCGGTGACACCGCCATCGACCAGACGCAGGATCGGCATCTGTGTCGGATCGTCGTAACGGGACAGCGCCAGCGCTACCGCATAGCGGCGTGAAAGCAAGTCGTCATGCGCCAGCGACTGCGCCACCCACGGCTGATGGCGTTGTGGGCAATCGGAATAATTGCGCAGTGCGATCGGCGCGAACGGCCCGGGCACGGCAGCCGACGCTATCACCGCATTGGCTACCGGATAAGTCGACAGATCCGAGCACAGAAAATCGAATTGCTGCTGGATAAAGGAAAACGTGGTGGCGTTATTCAAGTCACTGGCGTTGAGGATGACCATCGGCAGGCCTGCCAGTGAGATGTCGGCGAAGGTCTTGCCGTCCAGCAGCGTGTGATTGAGGTATGCAGCTACGAGATCGCTGCGGTTGTAGTGGCGGCTGGAAATCGAGAGCAGGTGATCGGGGCGCCGCAGCAAGCGGAGCAGCTCGCCTTGCCAGTTGCGGTACAGGAAGCGGCTGGGGAAATCGTGAAAGATGCGGTCCCCGAACAGACCGTAGTACGCGGCGGTGTAGCTCCCGCCGGATACCGAGGTGATTACGTCAACCAGGTCGAGCAACCGCGTCGGTTGTCCACCTGAGGGGACTTCGGTATCGCGCAGTTTTTCCAGCACGCCATAGCTGAAGGCAGCCGCACGGGTGCCACCACCGGAGAAGGCCAGCACGACAAAGGTATCGCGGGGCACGTGCGGGAATCGCGTGTTGAACTCGTAGCGATCTTCGATTCCGACCGGTTTGATCCGGGTATTCCAGGCTCGGGTAGCACAACCAGCTAGCCCGCACAGGGCCACGCCAAGCAGAAACGGGCCTGACCAACGACGCCAAAAGCTGCGCGCTGACGCCTGCTCACGGGCCACGATCACCATGTCCACCTGCCCCGGTTCACATCCGTTTCATGGCTGCATGACCACGCCGTGCCAAAACGCCACATACCCGCGGATGTTCGCAGCTGCCATCGTGGGCTCCGGGTAGTACCAGGCCGCCGCCGGATTGACCTCCTCGCCGACGACGACATCAAAATAGCTGGCGGTGCCCTTCCACGGACACACCGACTGCCGGGTACTGTCGCGCAGATGTTCGCGTTTGAGCGACTCCGCCGGAAAGTAACGATTGCCCTCGACTTCGATGGTGTCATTGCTCTCGGCGATAACGCAGTCTTTCCAGATGGCCCGCATGAATCTGCCTCCGTAAAGTTGGTTTGAAAGTACGCCGCGAGGGTCAGTCGGAAATAATCGACTGATTGCCCCCGGCAGCGCGTGTACGGACCTTGATTTCCCCACTCAATGCACGATGCACCGGGCAACGGTCGGCGATCGCCAACAGTTGCTGCGCGATGGTTGGATCAAGGCCGCGTGGCAAGCGAATCGTGCGTTCGATCTCCAGTACCCTGCCTTCAGTCGATTCGCAGTCCGCGCAATCCTGAGCGTGGATATGTTGCTGACTGAGGGTGACCTCGACCGGATCCAGGTGCCAGCCCTTGCGTTCGGCCACCATGCGCAGAGTCATCGTGGTACAGGCACCCAGCGCCGCCAGCAAGTAGTCGAACGGACCGGGACCGGCATCATCGCCGCCGACGCTAGCCGGCTCGTCCGCGATCAGTTCGTGACGACCCGCCCTCACCGACTGGGTATAGCGGCCGGCGCCGCTCTCGACCACGCGCACCTGACCCGCGGCCAAGGTCTCCCGCGGCGGCACGGCGGGGAGCCACGGCTGCACCCACGCGGCGATCACACTGGCCGCATACGCCGCGTGCTGACGACCGGTCAGCAAATGATTGGCGCCATCCAGCGCCACGAAACTCTTGGGGTGGCGGGCTGCCTCGAAGATCCGCCGCGCCTGATCGATGCCGACTATCTCGTCCAGTGGCGCGTGCATGACCAGCAAGGCACACCCCAGTTTGGCAATACGCTCATGCAGACGTTGCGCCTTGAGGTCATCCAGGAATTGTCGCTGGATCCGAAACGGACGCCCGCCCAGCGACACGCCCACTTCCTGCTCAGTATCGAGTTTCGTCAGCACCTCTGCACCCAACTGCTCGGCCACGTGGAGTGGCTCGGACGGCGCACCGATGGTCACCACCGCACGCACTTCGGCGATCTCCTGCGCCGCGGACAGCACTGCCGCACCGCCCAGGCTGTGGCCGATCAGCAGCGTCGGCGCCTGATGATGCTCACGCAGAAAATCCGCCGCACGCAGCAGATCGGCCACGTTGGAACTGAAGTTGGTATTGGCAAACTCGCCTTCACTCATGCCCAGCCCGGTGAAGTCGAAGCGCAGCACGGCGATGCCCTACGCGTTCAATGCCGCACTGATACGCGAGGCGGCCAGCACGTCCTTGCCGCACGTGAAGCAATGGGCGAACAGCGCATACGCCCGCGGAGGCGTCGCCGGCAGATCAAGCCGGGCTGCCAGCCGACTACCGTCATGACCTGGGAAATCCACGCGTCGTGTATTCATCTTGCAACCCCCAGATGGCCACTTCAGGCGCTTCGCGCACCTTGAACCTACTTGATAGAGGCGTCCGCCAACTCGATGGATTCACATGGATGCGGTTGCGAGCAAGGCTCTCACCCCATCGACACGGGCGACGGTGGGTAAACATCATCGTCGTACTTTCAGGTCCATGCCAACCAGCAACATGGTCTCGCCGAGATTGGGCTTGCGCGTGCTTCCGTTGGAGATGTGCCGTACGAGAACCACCAGGCCGTGACGGGACCAACCCAGCGTGCTGACAAATTGCTGCGTACTGCTCAGTGCCGGGGTCTGTGGTGCAGCCGCACCCACCTGAAAACTGAAAAACAGATGGTGCCACAGATCCGGGAGACGCACGCCCACGGCAGCAACCGCCGCATCTCGTGAAAAATCGGCACCTTGATGATGTCGAGCCGAGACGTAGGTCAGACCAACATCGGGCTGGATAGCGAGGTTCTTCCAGCGCTGCGTTTTGCCCAGCCAGTCGGCCGCCACGATGTGCGCATTCCGCCCGTGGCTGGTAACGCTGCCTCCGCTCATCAGGTCAATGTCGGCGGACCGCGCTACGCCACTGACGGCGAGGAAGGCCAGCGCAAGCCAGATTGTGCGGACACCACCGGCGATGCGAACGACTCGGGCGCGGCGCCTCTCGGCCTGACCTGCCTGCTGCTGACTCCCTGGGTATATGCCTGAAAAGGGGATAGGAGACCGCGCAGCGACCCTCACGGGGACCGAAACGTCCCCGATGATCGGATACAACATATGCTGTCAACCTCAATCCGTGAGTCGAGAAAACATCGAGGCTTCCTGCTCGATGCGCGTGGCGGATGCCTCTGCCAATGAGATACCGAGGCGTCGTTCGATCTCGGTACGCGAGATCAGCCCGCGAACCACAGTGCGCTGATCGTCCTGTTGATCCGTGACCAGCAGGTGGGTCTGTCGGGTTTGGCGGAAGGTTTCCACGATGTCGCCGATGCGTGCCTTGTGGACGTCTTCAAACCGCAGGGTCGGCAACGCTCCTACCGGCGTCATGATGTCGGCAACCTCGATATCTTCATGGCGGCATTTCTCGTGGATACACTCGGGACCGTGCAGGAACTGCAACGGCTTCTGCCCCTGAATATCGTAGGCCGTGATCAATCCGACCATCTGCGTATCGGACATAACCAGCAGTGTGCGCACGCGCACGCCGACCATGCTCTGCAGGGCGGCGCCGATCTTCTGTTCCGGCTCGACGGTCGCCGGACAGACCCAGTGGAAATCCACCATGGTAGTCAAGGCCGTGTCCTCGTTCATCAGAGGCGTTTCTTCGCCTGTGCGGAGTCTGGCGACCATAACGGGTACGCCATTGACATGAGTAGCAGCAGGATGGAATGACATACGATTTCACCTCGACTCATCGTGGGTGCTCGATCGTCTGCCGCACCAACGCGTCGCGAATTGAGGCGTTGGCATGATCAGTGTGGTCGGGCGAGCTGGGCAAGTGGGGGCGCGCACAACGGCGCAGTAGGTTCGGAATTCACGGCTCATGGGAACGGGGGGAATGGCCGCGAAGACATCCTGCTGTTGTACGACGCCCTCATCCGCATAGAGCGCGCAAACCGCCGATCGGATTCATCACAACACGAAATTCGCGGTCAGGACGAGCGCGAAGCACCTGGCGAACGACCGTGGATGCGCTTGAAGGCGCGGCTGAACGCCGCCTCCGTCGCATAGCCGGCGATTTCCGCCGCTTCGGCCACGCTGACACCGCGTTCGGCCAGCGCCGACTGCGCCTGTTGCATGCGCAAACCGGTGACGTACTCCATCGGGGTAGTGCCGACCGACTGCACAAAGCGGCGGGCGAATGCCGCACGCGACAGATGCACCGTGGCAGCGAGCGTAGCGACCGTCCAATGTTGCTGCGGCTTGCGGTGCATGGCCAGCAGCGCCGGGCCAAGGTAGGGATCGGAAATCGCCGTCAGCAATCCGCGCTCGACCGTGCCGTCCGCCAGGCACTGGCGCAGCGCGTACATGAACAGCGCGTCGGAAAGCTTGTCCATCAGCACCATGGCACCGGGCCCTACCGCTTCCGCCTCGGCGATGATCAACTGCAGCAGCGCTGCCGGCGCCGCGGAAATTCCGCTTCCGGGCGGTGGATCATGTCGCAGCAGCAACTGCGCCGGCAACGCCGCCAGCAATATCTCCGACGACGGCGACTCGAACTCGAAGTAGCCGCACAGCAGCAACGTGACGACGGCGGCGTCGGCATCCAGCGAGGTGATCAGGCGATGGTCGCGCGGGCGATTGAACAGCACCGCGTCGCCCGCCTGCAGGATCACATCGTCGCTACCGTAGTCATTGCGCAGCAAGCAGCGACCGGCAGCCACCAGATGAAACATGGCCTTACGCTCGTACTCGCCATCGACCACCCACTGCCCGCAGTGGGTGGAACGATGGAACACCCGCGTCTGCAGCCGCAGGTGACGCATCAATTCGCTCAATTCATCCACGATCACTCCAGATCAAGACGCGCGGACAAGTCTGTGCGCGTTGCGGGCATGGCTGTATTTCCCACCGAAAGCCACAGTATGCCCAAGGCCGCAGCGTCATTCGAGCGGCCGCCGATCTATCCATCCATCAACGGAGTATGACCCATGAGCGAATTCACTTTGCACACCCCCGACTCGGCCCCCGAGGCGGCACGCGCCATCTTGCAGGGCGCCCAAAAGCAGATGGGTTTCGTGCCCAACCTGTACGCCAACCTGGCCAATGCACCGGCCGCGCTGGAAGCCTATTTGGGCCTTTCCGCCCAACTCGACAAGACCTCGTTCACTCCAGTAGAGCG
>CAJDVA010000047.1_pt1 | contig 16310 bp, 14 predicted proteins | sample 7391241 | NCBI WGS metagenome assembly CAJDVA01 (sample SAMEA7055678, study PRJEB34461) | soil metagenome | biome: terrestrial ecosystem; feature: Peninsula; material: soil | place: Antarctica | collected 2016
GCCTGCGTCTGCTGCGCGCCTGAGGCAGCGGCAGCACGCCGCATGGACAAGCGCCACCCCCATTGCGGACAATCAGGGCAATGACTGCCGCAAAATCCACCGTGCCCTTGCTCGAAGCGCGGGCCGTGAGCTTCCTTCGTCAGGACGAACCGGTGTTCGCGCCGCTGGATTTCCAGTTGCAGGCGGGCGAGCTGGCGCTGGTCGAGGGCGTCAATGGCAGCGGCAAGACGACGCTGCTGCGCATGCTGGCTGGTCTGTTGCACGTGAGCGCGGGCGAACTACGCTGGCGTGGCGAACCCATGCAACGCGACCAGTGTTCCGCCGACATTCTGTTTCTCGGCCATCAGCTCGGGCTCAAGGCCGATCTCAGCCCGCGTGAAAACCTGCGCGTCGCCACTGGACTGCATGGCCAGCGTGCTGGCACAAGCACGGCAGCAGCGCTGATCGAGGCCGGCCTGGGCGGGTATGAAGACGAGCCTACGCGGCGTTTGTCCGCCGGACAAAAGAAACGTGCCACGCTGGCCCGATTGCTGCTGTTGCCAGCGACGTTATGGCTGCTCGACGAGCCTTACGCGAATCTGGATCGCGCCGGCACCGAGCTGGTCAACCACGTATTGAAGTGGCATGCCGATGCCGGCGGCGCCGCGCTGGTCAGCAGTCACGGCACAGTGAACTTCGCGGGCGACGCGGTGCAGCGGATCCATTTGCATGACTGACTCGTCGTCATGCGTGCTGACACGCTCGCTGCAGTGCGGTCTCGCATTCATACCCCTGCGCGCGAGGGGCGACACGCCGACGACCGACTCGGACCGAAATGCCTCACCTCACACTACCCCCTCGATACACGCATGCGACCGGGAACCGCGATGAACCGCCCGCATCTCATCCCTGCGTGCAAGGCCATGCTGCGCCGCGACCTCACGCTGGCGTGGCGGCGGCGCGGTGATATCGCCATGCCGGTGTTGTATGCGCTGATCGTGACCATGTTGTTTCCGTTCGCGCTCGGCCCGGAAGACACGCTGCTGCAGCGCATCGCCGGCGGCATCGTGCTGGTGACGGTGTTGCTGGCGATGCTGTTGACGCTGGACGCGATGTTCTCCAGCGATATCGAGGATGGATCATTGGAACAACTGGTGTTGTCACCGCAACCACTGGCACTGCTGCTGGGCATGAAGATTCTTGCGCACTGGCTCACCGCGGCGCTGCCGCTTATCGTGATTGCACCGTTGCTGGCGGCCATGCTGCATCTGCCCGGCGCGGTCATTCCGGTGCTGCTGCTGGCCTTGCTGCTGGCCACGCCACTGCTCAGTCTGCTCGGCGCGGTACTGGTGGCGCTGACGGCCGGTACGCGACGCTCTGGTATGCTGCTCGCCTTGATGTTGCTGCCGTTGTGCATGCCGGCAGTGATCTTCGCCGCTGGCGCCGTCGCGGCCGCGCAACAGGGACTACCGTGGCTCGCGCCGATCGCCTGGCTCGCTGCCGCCTTGGTGCTGGCCGTCGTACTTGCGCCATTGGCATGCGCCGCCGCGCTTCGTATCGCCCTGGATGCTTGAGGACCATGACCCACTGGATTCCCCTCTGGTTGCACCGGCTGAGCTCGCCGCCAACATTCTATCGCTTTGCCGGCGCGGTCTGGCCGTGGGCGATGGGTCTGGCATTATTGACCGGTGCCATCGGACTCTATGGCGCGCTGGTACTGGCGCCGCCGGATTATCAACAAAGCGACGCGTACCGCATCATCTTCATCCATGTGCCCAGCGCATGGATGAGCATGTTCATCTACGCGGTGATGGGCGTGGCGTCATTTGTGGCGCTGGTGTGGCGCATCAAGCTGGCCGAAGTGGTGGCGATGCAATCGGCGCCGATCGGCGCGGCGTTCACCTTCATCACCCTGGTGACCGGCTCGCTGTGGGGCAAGCCAATGTGGGGCACGTGGTGGACGTGGGACGCGCGGCTCACCTCCGAGCTGGTGCTGCTGTTTCTGTACCTCGGCGTGATCGGCCTGTATCACGCGTTCGAGGACCGTCGCCAAGGCGCGCGCGCGGCCGGCTTCTTGGCGATCATCGGCATCATCAACGTGCCGATCGTGCATTTTTCGGTGAACTGGTGGAACACACTTCATCAGGGCAGCACGATCAACCTGTTTGGTGCCTCGAAGATTGCCGCCGACATGTTGTGGCCACTGCTCGTGATGACCTTGGCCACCAAGCTGTACTACATCGCCAGCCTGTGCCGACGCGCGCGCACCGACTTGCTGGCACTGGAAGGCAGCAAGGAATGGGTGCGCACTCTGGCGACACGCGAGGCCACGTCATGAACCTGCCCGCCCTGCACGATTTTCTCGCGATGGGCGGCTACGGCGGTGTTTTTCGCCGTGCTGATCGCCGACACGCTGGCACCAACGGTGCGCCGCCGTCAGGTGCTGCGCGAGCTGCGCGCACAACTGGCACGGCAGGCCGCACGACACGCGCGCAAGTCGTCCGGCATGGTTACCACCAGCGCGTCCGGCTCCACCCGGACGCCTCCGAGGTCAGCATGAATCGCACTCGCAAACGCCGGCTCATCATCGTCGCCGTGGTTGCCGTGGCCGCCGCCGTGGCCGCAAGCCTCGGCGTGTACGCGTTGCAGCAAAACATGAATTACCTGCTCACGCCGAGCCAGGTGCAATCGGGCCACGCCGCAACCTACAAGACATTCCGCCTCGGCGGCATGGTCAAGGCCGGCTCGGTACAGCGCAGCGACACCTCATTGAAAACCACGTTCACCGTGGTGGACGCCGGCGGCGCCATGCCCGTGGAATACACCGGCATCCTGCCCGACCTGTTTCGCGACAACCAGTCGGTGATCGCTACCGGGCACATGCACAACGCGCATTTCGTCGCCACCGAAGTATTGGCCAAGCATGACGAGACATACATGCCCAAGGAGCTGAAGGACGCCATGGCCAAGGCGCATGAAGGCAAGCAGATCAAGGAGGCGGGGAATCTCATTCCCGGTACGCAGCCATGACCCCAGAACTTGGCCAACTGGCGCTGATTCTTGCCCTGCTGCTGGCGCTGACGCAGAGCATCCTGCCGCTGATCGGCGCGTGGCGCGGCAACCATGCGCTGATGGCCGTGGCCCGCCCGGCCGCTGCCGGTCAGGCGGTGTTCGTGGCGCTGGCGTTTGGCATCCTGGCGTGGGCGTTCATGCGCTTTGATTTCTCGGTGCAGTACGTCGCCGACAACTCCAACCTCGCGCTGCCGTGGTACTACCGCTTTGCTGCGGTGTGGGGCGCGCATGAGGGCTCGCTGCTGCTGTGGATCCTGATCCTCAACCTGTGGACGGTGGCGCTGGCCATGTTCAGCCAGAAGTTGCCGGAGGTATTTGCCGCGCGCGTGCTGGCGGTGATGGGCTTGATCGCGGTCGGGTTCCTCGCGTTCACCATCTTTACCTCCGATCCATTTGGACGGCTGTTGCCGATGCCTGGCGACGGCGCTGACTTGAATCCAGTGCTGCAAGACCCGGGCATGACCATGCATCCGCCGATGCTGTACATGGGCTACGTCGGCTTCTCGGTGGCGTTTGCGTTTTCCATCGCCGCGCTGCTCGGCGGCGAACTGGAACAAGCGTGGGTGCGCTGGGCGCGACCGTGGACAAATATCGCGTGGGCATTCCTCACGTTTGGCATCGTCGCCGGTAGCTGGTGGGCGTATGCAGAACTGGGCTGGGGCGGCTGGTGGTTCTGGGACCCGGTGGAGAACGCCAGCTTCATGCCGTGGCTGGTCGGGCTGGCGCTGATCCACGCGCAGGCGGTGACTGAAAAGCGCGGCAGTCTGCGGGCGTGGACCATCCTGTTGTCGATCTTCGCGTTCTCGCTGAGCCTGCTCGGCACGTTTCTGGTGCGCTCGGGGGTACTCACCTCCGTCCACGCGTTTGCCTCGGACCCGCGCCGCGGCGTGTTCATCCTGCTGTTCCTGAGCATCGTGATTGGCGGCTCGCTGTTGCTGTACGCGCTGCGTGCGCCGAAGGTCGCGCACGGCAAACCGTTCAAGGTGATATCACGCGAGACCGCGCTGTTGATCGGCAATCTGATGTTCGTGGTGGCCGCCGCGATGGTGCTGCTGGGCACGCTGTTCCCGCTGATTGGCGACGCCATGTCGCTCGGGCGCATCTCAGTTGGGCAACCCTACTTCGGTCTGCTGTTTCCGCTGCTGATGGCTCCGGCGATTTTCTTGATGCCATTCGGTCCGTTCCTGCGCTGGGGTCAGGGCGAGCCGGCAGTGGTGAAAAGTATCTTGCTGCGTATCGGCATTGCCGCCGTGGCGTGCGCGCTCATTGCGGCATTTTTTGTCGACGGCCAGCTCAAGGCGATCGTTGGCACCGCCGCTGGAGTGTGGCTTGCCACCGGCGTAGCACTGTATGCATACAAGCGCTGGCGCGAACATCCCCGTGGACGGCGTTACCCGGCGGAGATGGCCGGCATGCTGCTGGCGCACCTGGGTGTGGGCGTGTTCATCGCCGGGGTGCTGTTGTCCGAAGCACTCAGCGTGACCACCGATGTGCGCATGGCTCCGGGTGAAACACAACACATCGGCGGTTACGACTTCCGCTTTGATGGTGCGCACCGCGTGGACGGCCCGAACTGGCGCGCGGATCAGGGTGTGGTCACCGTCACGCGCGACGCCAAAACGATCGCCGTGATGCATCCGCAAAAGCGCACCTATCTGCGTGGCCAGGTGCAGACCGAATCGGCGGTGAAAGCCGGCCTCATGCGTGACCTGTATGTGGCGCTGGGTGAGCCGATGGACGCGGCCAACGTCACCGGCGCGTGGTCGTTGCGCCTGTACTACAAGCCGTTTATCCGCTGGATCTGGGGCGGCGGCCTGTTGATGATGCTGGGCGGCTTCACCTGTGCCGCGGACAAGCGGTTCCGTCTAAAGCGCAGCGCGGCGAACATGCCGACAACCACCGGTTTGGTGGATGAGCTGCGCGCGCAGGAAACCGTCGCATGAGTCGGCTGTTGCCATTTTTCGGATTCATGCTGCTGGTGGCGTTGTTCGGCTTCGGCATCTGGTGGAATACCCAGCACGATCCGAACGAAGTTCCCTCGCCGCTGATCAACTTGCCGGCACCCACGTTTGTGTTGCCGACGCTGGAAGATCCAACACGCACGGTCAGCAAGGCCAGCCTGCTGGGCAAACCCTACGTGCTCAACGTGTTTGCCAGTTGGTGCGTGGCATGCGGCGAGGAACATTCGACACTGATGGCCGAAGGCGGCCAACTCGGCATTCCGTTGATCGGCTACAACTACAAGGACGCGCCGGAAGACGCCAAGGGCTGGCTGGGTGCGCATGGCAACCCGTACGCCATGGTGATTGTTGACCGCCCGGGCCGCACCGCGATCGACTTCGGCGTGTACGGCGCACCGGAAAGCTTTCTGGTCGATGCGCGAGGAATCATTCGCTACAAACACATCGGTCCGTTCACGCCGCAGATCATCGCGCAGGAACTGAAACCGGCCATTGCCGCGCTGACCCGCGAGGCGCAGCCATGACCATGCTGCAGTCGCGTATCACCTGTGGAAGCGGCTTCGACCGAGGTTTTGCAAGGGACATCCTGGTACGCGCTGCGCTGTCGCAGCGGCGCGCAACAGGCAGGTTGTGGCGTTTGCTGCTGCATGTCGTGCTGGTCGCGCTGCTGGCGTTTGCCGGCGCTGTCCACGCGCAGGCCATCGAACCGTTGCCGTTCCAGAACCACGCGCAAGAGGTGCGCTTCCAGAACCTTACCAGGCAGCTGCGCTGCCTGGTCTGCCAGAACGAAAGCCTGGCCGACTCCAACGCCGAGCTGGCGCGCGATCTGCGGCTGGAAGTGTTCAAGCTGATGCAGCAAGGCCAGACCGACGCGCAGATCAAGCAGTATCTGGTGGCGCGCTACTCCAGCTTTGTGTTGTACAACCCGCCGCTCAAGCCGGGCACCTGGCTGCTGTGGTTTGGACCGGCGCTGATCCTGCTGGCTGGCGCCGGCGTGGTGCTGCTCACCGTGCGCAAGCGCCGGCGCGGCGATGCCGCCATTGAAGCGCCAACCGATAACGGGGACGACTGGTGAAAATCGCGTTTTACCTGATCGCCGCAGCGATGATCGTTGCGGCGTTGGTCACTGTGTTACTGCCACTGCTGCNACGCATCTGACCCGGCAGCCGGACGATCTCGCCGGCTGGATGCTGCTGGCGCAAACCAGCACCATGCTGCGCAACCCGACCGATGCGCGCGATGCATTTGACCACGCTCTCAAGCTGGCACCGAACAACGCCGACGCCATGGTTGGCTGGGCCGAGGCAGACTCCCTGCTGCGCGCCGACCACATGCTTGAAGGCCGCGCGCTGGACCTGCTCAAACGCGCCGTGCAGTTGCAGCCGGACAGCCAGCGCGGACTGTGGTTGCTCGGCATCAGCGACTTTCAACACGCGCGCTATCGTGAGGCCCAAGCCACCTGGCGTTTGCTGCAACCGCAACTGGAACCGGGCTCGGCCGTCGCCAAGGCCGTCGCCGATCAGATCGCCATAGCTGGCGCCCGCGCCGGCGACGCGCCGGCAGCGACGGCCACCACTGCTGTCGTGACAGACTCGCCCACAGCCGTTGCCACCTTGCACGTCGAGGTTGCTCTTGCGCCCGCGTTGGCAACGGAACTCGCCAAGGGTGACGTACTGTTCGTCTACGCACGAGCAGCAGATACGGCAGCCGGCGGCTCCGCACCACTCGCCGTGGTGAAGCTGGACGCCAGCGCGCTGCCCGCCAGCGTCACACTCACCGACGCCATGGCCATGTCGCCACAACACCGGTTGTCATCCGCGGCACGAGTATTCGTCGGTGCGCGCATCAGCCACAGCGGGCAACCCGTTGCGCAACCCGGCGACCTGGAAGGCGATGCCGGCGTGGTCAGTCTGGGCGTATCGACCCCAGTCAAGATTTCCATCGACAAGGTGTACTGATGACACAGGACGCCCGTCGCTACTGCGCATTGCCTTCGCCGTTTGTGATGAAGCGTGGCGGCGAGCTGCACGGTGCGCAGGTGGCGTATGAAACCTGGGGCACGCTGAACGCGGCACGCGACAACGCCGTGCTGGTGCTCACCGGCTTGTCGCCCAGTGCGCACCTCACCTCGTGTGCCGTCGACCCCAGCCCCGGTTGGTGGGAAGACATGGCCGGTCCGGGCAAGGCCATCGACACGACGCGCTGGTTTCTCATCTGCGTCAACTCGCTGGGCAGCGACAAGGGCTCTACCTGCCCGACATCGATCGACCCGGCCAGCGGCGAGCCCTATCGTCTGGACTTCCCCGACCTGGCGCTGGAAGACGTGGCCAATGCGGCGCACGTCGTCGTCAGCAGCCTGGGCATCAGTCGCCTGGCATGCCTGATCGGCTGCTCGATGGGCGGCATGAGCGCACTCGCCTACATGTTGCTGCACCCCGGCAGTGCGCGCGCACACATCAGCGTGGACACCGCACCGCAGGCGCAGCCGTTCGCCATCGCCATCCGCTCGCTGCAGCGCGAGGCCATTCGCCTCGATCCACACTGGAACGAGGGCCGTTACAGCGACGCCAGTTACCCCGACATCGGCATGAGCATCGCGCGCAAACTCGGCGTGATCACGTATCGTTCGGCGATGGAGTGGAACGGTCGCTTTGCGCGCATCCGCCTCGACCCGGAGCAGCGCGACGACGAACCGTTTGCGCGCGAGTTTCAGGTGGAGTCGTATCTGGAAGGTCACGCCCAACGCTTCGTGCATCACTTCGATCCAAACAGCTATCTGTACCTGTCGCGTGCCAGCGACTGGTTTGACATCGCCGAATACGGCAACGGCAACGTGCACGCCGGGTTGCTGCGCATTTGCATCGAGCAGGCACTGGTCATCGGCGTCAGTACCGACATCCTGTTTCCGCTGCAGCAGCAGGAGCAGATCGCCGAAGGCCTGCGCGCGGCCGGCGCAAAAGTGGAGTTTGTCGCGCTCGATTCCCCCCAGGGACATGACGCGTTCCTGGTTGATATTCCCAACTACAGCCGTGCCATCGGCGGCTTCATGGCCAACTTGCCCGCACCTTGAGTCGGCGCTGATACGATGCAGTATCTCGCGCGCGACTGGAGAACAACATGCTCAACTTGAAGTTTCCCGGCAGTCAGCAACTGATCGACGCGATCGACATGGCGGTCAACAAACCCGACACGCCCGCCCTTACCAGCAGTTTGCGCCAGAGTCTGTGTCACCTCATGCACACCGGCGAGGTGCAACTGCCCGACTGCGTGTTCACGCCGTACGCCGACCACTACGCCCGCCGCGAGCTGTACCGCAGCGATGACCACGGCTACTGCGTGGTGGCGATGACGTGGGGGCCCGGCCAGGGCACGCCCATTCACGACCACGACGGCATGTGGTGCGTCGAAGGAGTGTGGCACGGCGCGCTGGAAATCGAGCAGTACGACCTGCTGGAGCACGCCGACGAACGCTACCGCTTCACCGCGGTCGGTTCCATTCAGGCCGGCGCCGGTTCCGCCGGCAGCCTGATCCCCCCGCACGAATATCACAGCATTCGCAATCCCAGCGACGACTCAGTCACCGTCAGCCTGCACGTCTACGCCGGCCCGATGCTGCGCTGCGCGGTGTTCGAGCCACTCCCCGATGACCACTGGTACACGCGCGATGTGCATGCACTGGGACTCGACCGCGTGCAGTAAAACCGCCATAATTCACCGCTTCAATGCCGGTGTGGCGGAATGGTAGACGCGGCGGACTCAAAATCCGCTTGTGGTGACACAGTGGAGGTTCGAGTCCTCTCACCGGTACCATTTGCAAAACCCCGCCTCGCGCGGGTTTTTTGTTGCGCGAAAAACATCCATGGAAACTCTGAACTAGCCCTTCGACAAGCTCGGGGCACACGGCAGGTAGTTGATTCCGTTCGTGGTGAGCCTGTCGAACCATGGACGGAATCAACTTGCTCAGACCATCCCTATCGGTCCTCGACCATATACTGGGCCGGTTGCTGCGCAGTAGCGCTGGCGTTGTCGCGGCACGAAGCTGGCGCTGCGTTCTTCCTTCCCCCGCTTGCGGGGGGAAGGTGCCGAAGGCGGATGACGGCGCAGGCCGTTTGTCAGCTGGCACGTTCCGACAAAGCCCTCCATCAGCCCCGGGATCAAGTCCGGGCCAGGCTCTGCCGGGGAGCTTCCCCGCGAGGCGCGGGAAGCGAATGTGGTGGGATACCACGTGGAAGGTGTTCTTGGCTGCGCGAAAACTGGCGCGCGCCCGTCGCGCTACAACTCGCGTGCCACACGGAACCCCACGCGTGCACTGCGCACGTTGCCATCCACACCTTGCCGATAAGCTGAATTGACTTGCTCCGGCGAGCTGCCCCACGAGCCGCCGCGCACGACGTGGGCGATGCAGCCGGGGTTCAACCACGCGCTGCCATCGTCTGGAGCGCGGATGTAATTGACATGCCAGCAGTCGGCAACCCACTCGGAAACGTTGCCGTTGATGTCGTACAGGCCAAACGGGTTTGCGGCAAAACTCATCACCGGTGCCGGCCCCCAGTAGCCATCGCGATAGCCGCGAAACGCATGACTCCAGCGCCGCCCGTTCGGCGAACGATCGGCCGAGCCGGTGAGATTCTCCACCTGCGCGGCGGGTACGCCATCACCCCACCAGTAGCGGGTGCTGGTGCCGGCACGCAATGCGTATTCAAACTCGGCCTCGCTCGGCAGACGATAGGTCTTGCCCGTGCGTTCGCCGAGCCAGCGCGCGTATGCAGCGGCGTCATTCCACGACACGTTGACCACTGGCAGGTTGTCATCGGCCTTGCGCCCGGCGTAATCACTTTGCCAACTGGCGCGTTCATCGTCGCGCAACGCGCCACTGCGCTCGTCGTAGACACTGGCGCCACCCAACTTTACCGAGTCAGGCACATAGCTGCTGGCACGCACAAACTGCCGAAATTCGCCCACGGTGACCGCACTGCGCGCCAGCGCGAAACCTTTGTCGATGCTCACTGCATGCTGGGGTACCTGCGCACTGCGGTTGTCATCGCCATTTGCAGCGCCCATGTGAAAACTGCCGGTGGGGATCACTAGCAGCGCCGGCGCCTTGCCCGCCAGGTCCACAAAGCGGTCGGTGAACACCTGGCCGGGGCGGAAGCTGGCGTACAGACGCGCATTGGTCAGACGTTCGGCAAACTCGGTGAGACCGGCAAGCGTCGGACTGACGCTGCGCGCCTGATCGGCCAGGCTGCGCGCCAGTGTGATGTTGCCAGCGTCCAGCGCAGAGCGTGCCTGTGCCAACACGCCGAGCGCACGTTGCTCGCGCATGCTGTCGACGCGCTTGCGGGTGTCATGCATCTGCTGCGAATCGGGACGGACCGCCTGCGCCTGTGCCAAAGCCTTGTCGGCATCGGCAAAATTGTTCTGCGCCACGGCAGCCAGCGCGCGATCCAATATCACATGCTGCACGGCAAACACGCCCTGCTCGGCCACGGCGTTGGTCGGGTCCAGTCGCTGCACTTGTCGATACAGATCCAGTGCGTTGTCACCACGCGGTCGATCCACCTTGCCCTGCTTCAGCAACTCGGCGGCCTTGGCCAGCATCGGGCGAACCTTGGCCAGCGTTTTCACGCTCGATTCCAGTTGTGCGATTTCAGCCGTCGCGCCGGGTAGCGTGCGCAGCGCATCCAGCATCTCGCCAGCTGCACGCTCGTCGCCCACGGCAATGTCCTGATCGGCCGCCGCAACCAGTCGCGCACGCACATCAAACAAGCCTTGCGCGGCGCGTCGGCTGTCCGGCTTGTCCTTCAGCACACGCGCAAACAACGCGGCCGCGCTGTCCTCGTTGCCCACCAGTTGACCGGCACGCAACGCCTTGGTGGCGCGCTCCAGCAGTGCACGCACCGCCGGGCTGTCGGCACTCAGTTGCTCGGGCAGGTTTGCCGCATGGCTGTTGCGCGCGGCAATCACGGCGGTGGACGCCAGCATCAGCGGTGGTCCGGCGTCGATCTCGGCGGCGGCAATATCGCGCTGCGTCGGCGCGGCGCGATCCGCAGTCACAACGCCGAGCGACATCGAGCGCCGCGGGACCTGCGTCGGATCGACGTGCAGCACGCGCGGAAAGAAGTGGTAAGTCAGCGCAAACGCCAGCACCAGCACGCCGAGCGCACCACCAGCGGCGCGTTGGCGGCGCAGCGTTGCATTCTTCGGCATGGATGGGCGTCCTCGGGGCAGCCTGCTATCGTGGGCAGTTCACCATAGGCATAAATCGCCGACAGGGCAATCCACGCCCTGCCTCAGCAAAGGAACCCGCATGTCATTACCCGAACCGGCCAGTGCCGACTGGATTGATCAACGCCAAACGCTGCAGGCCTGGCTGGCTGCGCTGCCTGCCGATGCCGTGGTGGGCGTGGATACCGAGTTCATGCGCCGCAACACGTTCTACGCGCAACTGGCGTTGCTGCAGCTGGGGTGGGACGGACATCACGCGCTGGTCGATCCGCTCGCGTTTGACATCGGCGATGCACTGCAACCCATGCTGGGCGCCGGCATGGTCACCGTGATGCACAGTGCGAGCGAGGATCTGGACACCCTCGCGCCGTTGCTCCCCACTGGACCGCACACCCTGTTTGATACGCAGATTGCTGCGGCGTTCGTCGGCATGGGGCTGGGCATCAGTTATCGCGCGCTGGTGATCGAGCTGACCGGCGTGGAACTGGACAAGGGTGAGACGCGCTCGGACTGGCTGCAGCGTCCACTCACCGATTCACAACGCAGTTACGCGGCGCTCGACGTGGTGTACTTGAAAACCATCCACGAGCAACTTGCCGCACGTCTGCGGCAGCGCGGGCGCAGCGCGTGGCACGCGGAGGATTGCGCGCGGCTCAAGCAGCGCGCCACGCGACGCGAGGGTGACCCGCAGCCGCAGCGCACGCTGCACGGCGCCGCCGAGTGGTCAGCGCCCCGTCAGGCCTTGCTGCGACGCCTGCTGCTGTGGCGCGACGTCAGCGCACGCACGCTCAACGTTCCTCGCCCGTGGCTGATCGACGACGCACTCGCACTCAGCCTTGCCCATCAGCCACCCGCCAGTTTGCTCGAGCTGGAACAACGCAGCCGCGGCCAGCGCGCACTGCGCAGTGCGCCGCGCAAGGAACTGTTCGCCCTGTTTGCCACCCCGGTCAGTGACGCAGAAGTGGCTGCCACCACACTCATTGCCGGCCACGCGCAAGGCGAGACAAAAAAATCCCTGAGCGCGATGAAGCAAGACGTGGACGCGCTGGCGCTGGAACTCGATCTGCCATCGGGCTTGCTGTGCCCACGCAAAGTGCTGGAGGAATACGTGGTGACCACCGTCTGGCCCGAGTTTCTCGACGGCTGGCGCCATGACCTGTTGCACGATCGGCTGCTCGGTTTGTTGCCGGGCTGAGCGCCTGCCGCAGCAAAAGCTATTGGCGAACGGGCACAGCGCTGCTAACATTCGCGGCTCACGTGGGGCGGTAGCTCAGCTGGGAGAGCGCTGCGTTCGCAATGCAGAGGTCGTGGGTTCGATCCCCATCCGCTCCACCACATTCCAGCCAAACAAGAAGCCGGCCTCACGCCGGTTTTTTTGTCGGTGATCATCGACATCAGCGCCAACACTGCGACCGCGCAAGTCAATACCTGCCGACAAGACCGAGGCGCGTGGTGGGTAGCACGCCCAGCTTCAGTGCTCCGCGCCGCCCTCAACCACACACAACTTGCTCAGCAGTTCCGTCTGCACATCAAGGGCCGCCGTACCGGCCGCCGGGGTCACGCGCAAGTACTGACCATCCGCTTGCAGCAGCGAGGCGCTGTTGGTGTCGTCAAGATAAAGCTGCAAGGCATGCAGCACGCGCGCCTGCAGCTTCTTGCCGACGACGGGAAACGCAGTTTCGATACGCCGATCCATGTTGCGTTCCATCAGGTCGGCGCTGGACAGATACAGCTTCGGGTCACCCGCGTTGGCAAACCAGTAAACGCGGCTGTGCTCGAGAAAGCGCCCGACGATCGAGCGCACGCGAATGTTTTCCGACACGCCCGGTATGCCGGGACGCAAACAACAGATACCACGCACGATCAGGTCAATCTGCACACCAGCGACGCTGGCTTTGTACAGCGCGCGCATCAGCTTGGGTTCGTTCAACGAGTTCACCTTGATGATGATCTGCGCCGGGTTGCCGCCCAGCGCGTGCGCCGTCTCCTGCGCAATCAATTCAAGCAGACCGCGCTTCAGCGTGAACGGCGCATGCAGCAACTTCTTCATGTGCAGCACCTGGCCCATGCCGGTGAGCTGGCTGAACAATTTGTGCACGTCTTCGCACAATGCCTCGTCGGAGGTAAGCAGGCTGTAATCGGTGTACAACCGCGCGTTGCCGGTGTGGTAGTTGCCGGTACCCAGATGGGCGTAACGCACCAGTTGACCGCCTTCGCGGCGCTGAATCAGCATCAGCTTGGCGTGCGTCTTGATGCCGACCACCCCGTAAATCACCATCGCCCCCGCCTGCTGCAAACGCGAAGCAAGTGACAGGTTGGATTCCTCGTCAAAGCGTGCGCGCAGCTCGACCACGGCGGTCACTTCCTTGCCCGCAAGCGCCGCATCGACCAGCGCGTCGACAATCTCCGACTTGGCATTGGTGCGATACAAGGTCTGCTTGATCGCCAGCACTTGCGGATCAATCGCCGCCTGCCGCAACAGGTCGATCACCGGCGCAAACGACTCAAACGGATGCAACAGCAGCACATCCTGTTTGCTGATCACCTGGAACAAATCCTCGGCGTGCTTGAGCACCCTGGGCAACGCCGGCGTGAACGCCGGGTACTGCAGCGCCGGATAGTTGGCATTGCGCGCAATGCGGAACAACCGCGCCAGGTTCACCGGGCCCTTTACCTCGTACAACTCGGACTCGGCGAGGCCAAACTGCTTGAGCAGGTAATCGGTCAAATCCTTCGGGCAGTTGTCCGCCACCTCCAAACGCACGGCATCCCCAAAGCGCGATGCATACAGCTCGCCGCGCAATGCCAACGCCAGATCCTCGACATCATCCGGATCCAGCGACAGGTCGGCATTGCGCGTCAGCCGGAACTGATAGCAACCAAGCACCTGCATGCCGGGAAACAACTCATCCACATGCGCGTGAATGATCGACGACAACAGCACGTAATTGTCGCCACCCTCGCACACCTCCGCCGGCAACGGACTCAGCCGTGGCAGCACGCGCGGCGCGGGCACGATGGCCAGCCCGGAGTCGCGGCCGAACGCGTCAACGCCCTCCAGCCGCACGATGAAGTTCAGGCTCTTGTTGACCAGCAACGGAAATGGATGCGTCGGGTCCAGCCCGATGGGCGTCACCAGCGGCGCCACTTCCTGACGGAAATAATGACGCACCCACAATTTCTGTTTGTGCGTCCATTGTGTGCGCCGCACGATGCGGATGCCGTGGTCAGCAAGCTGCGGCAGGATGCGCTCGTTGAGTATCGCGTACTGCCGCTCGATCTGGCGGTGCGCAATGGCGCTGATGTCGGCCAGTGCGCGCCGCGGCAAGATGCCGTCAGGGCCAATGAACTCATGATCCAGTGCAATCTGGCCCTTCAATCCGGCTACCCGGATCTCGAAAAATTCGTCCATGTTGCTGGAAAAGACCAGAAGAAACTTCAGCCGCTCCAGTAGCGGCGTGCGCTCATCCAGCGCCTGATCCAGCACGCGGATATTGAACTGCAGCTGCGACAATTCGCGGTGCAGATACAGCCGGCTGTCACTGAAGTCTGATCCCGCCGGGGCCGTATCGTTGGTCGCTGGCACAGGCACAGTGCCTGCGGCAGTGTCACGAGTGATGTGCATGTTCACCAATTACAACGCCCCGACAAGGATGGATAACACCGTGCTCGCATGGTAACGCGGTGCGGGTGCCTGACGCGTGTGCAAGAACTGCATCAGGTCCCGCCTTCGGCGTGGGCCATGGTGCAGCCTCGATATGACAATCGCAGTTCAGGCGGTGTCGCACCATGTCCAACACTTGGAGGGCGGACACTCCAAACCGATCGCACGCACTTTTGTCCCACCCGAAGGCCATACGTCATTTGCAGCCCAGGCGCGTTCCGTCCCTTCTGATGAACACGCCTGCACAACCGACGGTGCCCAACGCCCCGGGCAACGCATGCTCACGCGCGCATGCGTCTTGACTGGCGCAGACCACGCCGCCTGGCACATGCGACGGCGCGGGGTTTGCCTTATCGTGACGGTTCCTCCGGCGCACCTGCGCCGAGCCCCACTGCAAACGAACCACAGTATGCACACCCGCGTCGCGAACGCCCTGCCACTCACCGCCGCCAGCACCGCTCCGCAGCCTCCGTCAGCCATCCCGGTAGCGTCGACCGCGACCAGGGTCACGGCCCCTGAGCGTACACACTTTGCGGTGTTGGGCGCGATCGGCTTCGCGCACATGCTCAACGACATGATCCAGTCGTTGATTCTGGCGATCTATCCAATACTGAAAAATGATTTCAGCCTGAGCTTCGCGCAGGTCGGCTTGATCACGCTGACATTCCAGCTCACCGCGTCGATGCTGCAACCGTTGATCGGCACACTCACCGATCGCCGACCGATGCCGTACTCGCTGCCGGTCGGCATGGGCTTCACCTTGTGCGGATTGTTGCTGCTGGCGACCGCGCCCACGTTCCCCGTGCTGTTGCTTGCAGCGGCGCTGGTGGGCTCCGGCTCGTCAGTGTTTCACCCGGAGTCCTCGCGCGTGGCGCGCATGGCATCAGGCGGACGCCACGGACTCGCCCAATCGCTGTTTCAGGTGGGTGGCAATGTCGGTTCGGCGATCGGCCCGCTGCTGGCCGCGTGGATCATCGTGCCGTACGGACGCGGCAGCGTGGCGTGGTTCTCGCTGGCCGCGTTGCTGGCTATCGTCGTGCTGCTGCAAGTGGGTCGCTGGTATGCCAATCATCGATTGAGCAACGGCAAATCACGCTCGCGTCATTTCGAGATCCTGACGCTGCCACGCAACAAGGTCATTGGCGCGCTGGTGGTGCTCGGCTTGCTGATCTTCTCAAAGTTTTTTTACCTCGCCAGCATCAGCAGCTACTACACCTTCTATCTGATCCACAAATTCGGCATCTCGGTACCAGGATCGCAGGTCTATCTGTTCCTGTTTCTGGCGGCAGTAGCGGCCGGCGCGCTGATTGGTGGGCCGATTGGTGATCGCGTCGGGCGCAAGTGGGTGATCTGGGTGTCCATCCTCGGCGTCGCGCCGTTCACGTTGCTGCTGCCGCATGTCGACCTGA
>CAJDVA010000021.1_pt1 | contig 16308 bp, 14 predicted proteins | sample 7391241 | NCBI WGS metagenome assembly CAJDVA01 (sample SAMEA7055678, study PRJEB34461) | soil metagenome | biome: terrestrial ecosystem; feature: Peninsula; material: soil | place: Antarctica | collected 2016
CCTGAAGGGCGCACCGGACGAGTTGCTGCAGCGCACGGTGACGTACAACCGGCTGATTAACTCGCCGTTTTCGATCGCGGGGCACGATGACCTTCGCGCTTATCGTGGCATCCAGGAGGGCCTGCGCGCCAGCGGCAATGAGTGGATCGACCTACACCGCAATTTTGACCCCGGCGAAATCGGCAAGGCTGATGTCACGACCAATGGCCTGAGCGAGATCTCGATGCGCAACCAGTTCCGGGCCTGGTCCAAGTACATGACCATGACAATGACGCCGCAGCGCGAAGGAGCCGCTACATGATTGCCGCCGAAGTGACCCGCGAACAGCTGATCCAATTCGTCTACGCCGAGGCGCGCGCGCTCGACGCCAAGCGCTTCGACGAGTGGAACGCGCTCTTCACCGACGACGCGTACTACTGGGTGCCCGCCTCACCCGATCAACCCGATGGTGATAACTGGGTGTCGCACATGCACGAAGACAAGCTGCTGCGCGACGTGCGCATCGAACGGTTGAAGAGCCCGCGCGCATTTTCGCAGCAGCCACCCAGTCGCTGTCATCATCTGCTCCAGGTGCCCCATGTAGAAACCTTCGAGCCAGATAACAATTGCTTCGTCGCGCGCACCGAGTTTCACTACACCGAGGCGCAGGGCGACGGACTGCAGTTCTACGTCGGTACCGTCTTCCATCACCTCACGGTGCAGGACAGCGCGCTGCGCATGACGCTTAAGCGTGTCAACCTGCTCAACTGCGACGCAGCCCTGCCGGCCGTCCAGCTCTTCATCTAGGGACACGATGCCACATGCCACCGTCGCTGACGTTTTCAAGGCTAGCGCGGCGCGCACGCCGCAGGCCGAGTTCCTGTTCACCGAATCGGTGACGGCTTGCGCCTATGGCATCGCAGCCGGCGCGATCCACTGGGGTGAAGCCGCGGCGCAGATCGAGCGCCTGCGGGCGGCCTACGCAAAAGCCGGCTACGGACACGGTCATCGTGTCGGCCTGTTGCTGGAGAACCGGCCTGCTTTCATTTTTCACTGGCTGGCGCTGAACGAACTGGGGGTGAGCGTGGTGCCGATCAATGCCGAGATGCGCTCTGCTGAGCTGGCGTACCTGATTGGCCACAGCGAGATCGGCCTGGCCGTGACGCTGCCGTGGCGCGCCGCCGACCTGCGCTCTGCGGCGGCGCAAGCAGGCGTCGTTTTCGAGACCATGGGGCCCAACGATGCAGTGCCGCCAGCGAAGGCGGCACCCTCGCGCGCCCACGAATCCGTCGGTACCGACACTGAGTGCGCGCTGCTCTACACCTCGGGCACCACGGGACGTCCCAAGGGTTGCATTCTCAGCAACGCCTATTTCCTGCGCGCCGGTGAGTGGTATGCCTCGCTTGACGGCCTGTGCAGTGTCCGACCGGACACCGAGCGTGTCATCACGCCGCTGCCGCTCAACCATATGAATGCAATGTCGTTCTCCACCATGGTGGTGCTCGTCGCCGGAGGTTGTCTGGTACAGCTCGACCGCTTCCATCCGAAGACCTGGCTGGCCAGTGCGAAGGAGAGCGGGGCGACCATCGCGCACTACTTGGGCGTGATGCCGGCGATGCTGTTGTCGGCGCCCGCATCGGTGGCCGACCGCGACCACGCGATCCGCTGGGGCTTCGGCGCTGGCGTCGACCGCAAGAACCACGCGCCTTTCGAAGAGCGCTTCGGCTTCCCGCTGGTCGAGGCCTGGGCGATGACCGAGACTGGTGCGGCGGCCTGCATCATGGCCAACCGCGAACCACGCCTCATAGGCGCGAGCTGCTTCGGTCGGCGGGAAGACTTTGTCGAGATCCGCCTCGTCGACGAGGAAGGCAAGGACGCCGTGACCGATGCGCCAGGAGAGCTGCTCGTGCGCTCTTTCGGTGACGACCCGAAGCGCTATTTTTTCTCAGGCTACCTCAAGGACGAGGAGGCGACGCGCGAAGTCTGGGCCAATGGTTGGTTCCACACTGGCGACCTGGTACGACGCGATGCCGAAGGCAACCTTTTCTTCGTCGACCGCAAGAAGAACGTGATCCGCCGCAGCGGCGAGAACATCTCGGCCGTCGAGGTCGAGAGCGTGCTCAATCAGCACCCGGCGGTGAAGGCCTCGGCCGTGGCCGCCACGCCCGATCCGTTGCGCGGCGACGAGGTGCTGGCCTGTGTCGTGATCCGTGAAGGCTTCGATACCTCGCAGCCGGCGCAGATCGCGGCCAGCATTGTCGAATATGCGCTGGCTCAACTGGCTTACTACAAGGCACCCGGTTATGTGGCTTTCGTCGGTACACTGCCGCTCACGCCCTCGCAAAAAATTCAGCGCGGGCAACTACGCGAAATGGCGCAGTCTCTGCCTGGTCAAAGCCATTGCGTCGACACACGTGCCATGAAAAAGAGACAAACATGACGAAGCGACGACTCTCCTACGAAGGCGTCGCGGTCGCGGCACCCATTACCGTGCCCTACGTGCGCTACTCTACGCGTACCGCGCACTGGTTCGTCGGACGGGCCATCGAGGCGCTGATCGAGATCAGCGGTGTGGCCAAGGAACAGATCGACGGCCTGTGCCTCAGCAGCTTTTCGCTCGCGCCTGACACGGCCGTAGGTGTGACGCAGCACCTCGGCCTGTCGCCGCGCTGGCTCGACCATGTGCCTACTGGGGGTGCCTCGGGCGTGATGTGCCTGCGTCGCGCAGCGCGCGCAGTGCAGGCGGGCGATGCCGACATCGTGGCCTGCGTGGGTGCCGACACCAACCACGTCGACTCTTTCCGCCAGACGCTCGGCAGCTTCAGCAACTTCGCGCGCGACGCGAGCTATCCTTACGGCTCGGGCGGACCGAACTCGATCTTCGCATTCATCACCGGCAACTATATGCGCACCTATGGCGCCAAGCGAGAGGACTTCGGCCGCATCGCTGTGGACCAGCGCACCAACGCGCTTGGCAATCCGAACGCTATGTTCAAGAAGGCGTTGACGCTCGATGAGTACATGGCCGCGCGGCCCATCTCCGATCCCATTCACCTGTTCGACTGCGTGATGCCTTGCGCGGGTGCCGATGCCTTTCTGGTGATGAGCGAGGAGCGCGCACGCGACCTCGGTCTGGCGCACGTGGTAATTCGCGGTGCCATCGAGCGCCACAACGCCTTTGCTGAAGACCCGGTGATGGTACGCGGTGGCTGGCGCAAGGACCGAGACGATCTCTATGCGCAGGCCGGCGTTCAGCCCGCGCAGATCGACTTCCTTCAGACCTACGACGATTATCCTGTCATCGTGATGATGCAGTTCGAGGATCTGGGGTTCTGCGACAAGGGCGAGGGTTCGGCCTTCGTGCAATCGCACACCATGACCTTCGACGGCAGCTTTCCGAACAACACGAGCGGTGGGCAGTTGTCTGCAGGTCAGGCCGGTGCGGCCGGCGGTTTCCTTGGCATGGTCGAGGCGATCCGCCAGCTGACCGATGAGGCGGGGCCACGCACCGTGCCCGACGCCCGGCTCGGTCTCGTCGGCGGATTCGGCATGGTGACCTACGACCGCTGCCTATGCACGGGTGCCGTCATCCTCGGGAGGCCAGCATGACGATGCCTCTGATGCACCCGCCGCGCAAGAACCCGGTGCTGCGCACCCGGCAGATGAATCTACCGCCTGGCGCACGTGGCCGCGTGGCGCTCGGGCTCACGGCGGCAGCCGCCGAAGGCCGCTTCGAGTTGCAGACCTGTGAAGACTGTGGTGCGGTGCAATACCCGCCGCGCGAGATTTGCCACAAGTGTCTCTCTGCCGCGCTGCGCTGGCGTGCACAGAGCGGCGAGGGTGAGCTGCTCGGCAGCACCACGCTGCACCACAGCAATGATCTGTTCTTTCGCGAGCGGCTGCCGTGGCGACTGGGCCTGGTGCGCCTCGATGATGGCCCCACGCTCATGGTTCATCTGCACGGCGAAGTCGGCGATGCGCCCACGCGCGTGCGCGTCGGCGCCCGGCTCGACCGCGCGGGGCAGGCTGTTCTCATTGGTTTTCCAAATGAAGGGAGTGCCCATATGGCAGACGACAAGATGCTGCGTGAAATGACGAGCGACCCCAAGTTCCGCAAGGCACTGGTGACCGACGGCAAGACCGAGACCGGACAGGCCATCGTTCGCGCCCTAGTGAAGTCCGGCGCTGACATCGTCTGGGTTGGCTATGCCGAACCCTGGAAGAAGATGGGTGGCATGGACGACATCACCGCGCTGCCGCAGGTCACGCTGGTACCGCTGGATTTGACGAACGGGCGCTCGGTGAGCGAGTTGGCAGGCGAGATCGGAGGCAAGGTCGATATCGTCATCAACAACGCCGAAGTACACCGCAGTTTCGGTATTGCCGGGCGCCGTGGCACGGACGTGGCCAGGGCCGAGATGGACATCAACTACTTCGGCCTGCTGCGATTGGGGCAGGAGTTCGGCCCCGCGCTCAAGGGTCGTTCGGCCGATGGTATGGCGGGCGCAACGGCATGGGTCAACCTGCTGTCGATTTACGCCCTCAGCAATTTCCCGCCGCACGGCACCTTCAGCGCGTCGAAGGCGGCAGCGTATTCATTGGCGCAATGTCTGCGCGCCGAGATGCGGCCGGCCGGCATCCGTGTGATCAATGTATTTCCTGGGCCCATCGACGACGAATGGAACCAGCACACACCGCCGCCCAAACTAACGCCCGTGGCGCTGGCCAACGCCATCATGAAGGCACTGCGTGACGGCGTGGAAGACGTCTACCCGGGCGATGTGGCGCAGGAATGGCTGGAGCGCTGGCGCGACAACCCCAAAGTGCTGGAACGCGAGCTTGCCGCGGGCGGGTGAGCAGAGGAACGACACAATGACAACGACAACCGAACTTATCTCCGCCGCCGAAATCCTCGGTGACCTTATGACTGCCATGGCCAGCGGCCGCATTCGCGTGATCGACCTCACGCAGACGCTCACGCCCGAGTTCCCGCAGATCGCGCTGCCGCCCGAGATGGGGCAGTGCTGGCCCTTTCGCATCGAGGAAGTGTCGAAGTACGACGAGCGTGGCCCGGCCTGGTACTGGAACAATTTTTCCTGCGGCGAACATACCGGCACGCACTTCGATGCGCCGATCCATTGGATCTCCGGCCGTGACCTGCCGAACAACTCAGTCGACACGATCCCGGTGCAGAACTTCGTCGCGCCCGCCTGCGTGATCGACTGCTCGGCCGATGTGCAGGCCGACGACGACTATCTGCTGAGCGTGGCCGACATTGAGCGCTACGAAAGCAAGTACGGCCGCATCCCCAAGGGTGCGTGGGTGCTGATGCGGACCGACTGGTCCAAGCGCAGCGACCCCGAGGCGTACCAGAACTTCGACGAGACCGGCCAGCACACGCCGGGCCCGAGCACCGAGGCCGTGCGCTTTCTCGTCGAGCAACGCGGCGTGCTCGGGTTCGGCTCCGAATCTATAGGCACCGACGCGGGACAGGGTTATCACCTGCGCCCGCCGTACCCCTGCCACTACTACATGCACGGCGCCGGGCGCTACGGGCTGCAGTGCCTTTGCAACCTCGACCTGCTGCCACCGGCCGGCGCGGTGCTGATCTGCCCACCGCTGAAGATTGAGAAGGGCAGCGGCAGTCCACTGCGTGTGCTGGCACTTGTCGGAGCATCGTCATGAGCGCGATGGTACCCAAGGTCGCAGCGGTCACTGGAGGCAGCGCCGGCATCGGCAAGGCCATCTGCGAAGACCTGCTGGCCCGGGGCTACGAGGTGGTATCGCTTGCGCGCCGCAGAGCCGAGATCGAACATCCGAAGCTGCACAGCATCGCGGTTGACCTGAGCGATCGCGTTGCCACGGGTGAGGCCGTGCGCGAGCTGGTCGCGCGCTTCGCGCCGACCGTCATCATCCACAACGCTGGGGTGATCCGTGCGGCTTTGCTGCCCGAGGTGAAGCTCGACGACCTCGACGTGCTGGTCGATCTGCACTTGGGCTGCGCGATTCAGCTCGTGCAGGCGGCACTGCCTACGATGCGCGCGCAGAGCTTCGGCCGCGTAGTTCTGCTTTCCTCGCGTGCTGCATTGGGACTTGCCACGCGCACCAGCTACTCGGCTACCAAGGCCGGTATGCTGGGCATGGCGCGTACTTGGGCACTTGAGCTCGCGGCCGACGGCATCACGGTCAACGTGGTCGCCCCGGGGCCGATCCGGACCGATATGTTCTACGACGTGGTGGAAGCGGGCAGCGACAGAGAGCGCGCGCTGGCCGCCTCTGTGCCGGTGAAGCGGCTCGGCGAGGCGACCGACGTGGCGCGTGCTGTCGCTTTTTTTGTTGACCCGGACAACAGCTTCGTGACCGGCCAGGTGCTCTACGTCTGCGGTGGCACCAGTGTCGGTAGTCTCTCCCTTTAACCTTCTCCCCCTCATAGGAAATTCTAAAATGAACGCTCTTTCTCGTATTGCTACCACTGCCGTGATTGCGGGCGGGTTGACCATCAATGTTTGGGCCACCGACCTGAAGGTCGGCTTTATCACTTCGCTGTCGGGACCAGTGTCGTCGCTTGGCATTCCTTATGCCAAGGGCATTCAGGCTGCAGCGGCCTATAAGCCTGAAATTGCCGGACACAAGATTCAGCTGATCCAGCTCGACGATGCGTCCGATCCGTCGACGGCGGCGCGCAATGCGCGCAAGTTGATCAGTGAAGACAAAGTCGACGTCATCATCGGCACCGCTGGCTCTCCGGGGGCGCTGGCGATCGCCGCTGTGGCGCGCGAAACGAAGACACCGTTGATCTCGATCGCCAACGCCAGCCTGCCGGGTGAGGATGGGGCGTGGATGATCACGGTGCCGCAACCGGCGCCACTGATGATAGGCGCGGTGGTCGACCACATGAAAAAGGCAGGCATCAAGACGGTCGGTTACATCGGATTTTCCGACGCTTGGGGCGACTTGGTCTACGACTCCCTGATCAAGGCCGCCGGACCGGCCGGAATTAAGGTGCTAACCAACGAGCGTTACGCTCGCTCTGATCAGTCGGTCACGGGCCAAGTTTTAAAAATCGTAGCGGCGCGCCCCGACGCCGTGATCACGGGCGGCTCGGGCACGCCTGGTGCGCTGCCCTACCTGGCGCTGGCCGAGCGCGGTTATAAGGGGCAAATCTTCGGCACGCATGCTTTGATCAACCCCGATTTCGTTCGTGTCGGTGGCGCCTCGGTGGAGGGGCTGATTGCGCCGACCGGACCAGTCATCGTTGCGGAACAATTGCCCGTATCGAATCCGATTCGTACGGTTTCGATGGATTTTCGCACTGCTTACAAAAAGGTGAATGGCGTGGCACCAACCGATGCGTTTTCCGCCTATTCTTTCGACGCGTGGCTGATCTTCGCCGACGCTGCAGCGCGCGCGTTACCCAAGGGCGAACCCGGTACACCCCAGTTCCGCGTTGCGCTGCACGACGCCATCAACACAACACACGAACTAGTGGGAACGCACGGTGTTTACAACTTCAGGCCGGACAGCCGGTACGGTTCCGACTCGCGTTCAGTTGTGATGGTCAAACTCGAGAAGGGTCAGTGGAAGTTGATACCTTGACGCTCGCGCGCTCGGCGCGCCGACCGGCCTAGCTGTCGTTCAGTCTCATCCCAACTTCACGAAAGTCCTATCGATGAATCCGCTCTCCCGCTTTGCCATAGTGATCGCGACCGCCGCGGTCGCCACTACCGCGCTTGCGGCCGACCTGAAGATCGGCTTCATTACCTCGCTATCGGGGCCCATTGCGGCACTCGGCATTCCATACGAAAAGGGCATTCGTGTCGCGCTCGCGGCGCAGCCAGAGATTGGCGGGCACAAGGTGCAACTAATTGTGCTCGACGACGCGTCGGACCCGACGACGGCCGCGCTCGATGCTCGTAAGCTAGTGGTCGACAATAAGGTTGACGTCCTGATCGGCACCGCTGGCGTGCCGAGCGCGATGGCAATTGCCGCAGTGGCGCGCGAGCTACAGACGCCGCTGATCTCGCCGACACCGGTCACTCTGCCGGGCCCGGCCGGCGCATGGACAGTCACCGTGTCGCAGCCATTCGCACTGATGGTCTCGGCGGTGGTTGATCGCATGAAGCGCGATGGTGTCAAGACCGTGGCCTACATCGGATTTTCCGATGCACTCGGTGACCTGGCCTACGATTCGCTTGTCAACCAGGCCAAGATTGACGGCATCCAAGTAGTTGCCAGCGAACGCTACGCGCGCAGTGATTCGTCAGTCGCTGGCCAGGTGCTCAAGATCATCTCGGCACACCCCGACGCAGTCTTCGCCGGCAACTCCGGCACGCCGGGGGCGTTGCCCTACCTGGCGCTGACGGAGCGCGGCTTCCGCGGCAAAATTTACGGCGAGCATGGCCTGATCAACGAAGGCTTTGTGCGCGTCGCCGGAGCGTCGATCGAAGGATTGCAGGTGCCGAGCGGCCCTGTACTGGTAGCCGAGCAACTGCCGCCCGATAACCCGATGCGCAAGTTGGGGCTCCGGTTTCAGACCGAGTACCAGAAGGTCTACGGTGCGGCGTCGCCGACCGATACCTTCTTCTCAGCCTATACCTTTGATGCGTACCTGCTGCTGGCCGATGCCGCATCGCGCGTCAAAATTGACCCGGGAACCCGTCAATACCGCGCTGCGCTGCACGATGCGATCGATACCACCAAGGAACTGGTCGGAACGCAAGGCATCTACAACTTCACGCCCGACCAGCGCTATGGCTCGGACAACCGCGCGGTCGTGATCGTCAAAATGGACAAGGGCCATTGGAAGTTGGCACCATAACCCAGCTGGATAAACGCCCGAATTCCATGCGTACCCATCCCGACCGTGCAGAGGCGATCAATGCGCTTGTGCAGGAAGACCGCGTGCATCGCGACTTGTACCTCAGTGAGGAGCTGTTTGCTCTCGAGCAACAGCACTTTTTTGCCAATACATGGAATTACCTTGGTCACGTGAGCCAGGTGCCCTCCGCGGGCGACTATCTTACGGTCGAGATTGCCGGCCGTCCGCTTTTGATGGTGCGTCAAGGCGACGGCGGCGTTCGTGTGCTTTACAACCGCTGCGCGCACAAAGGCTCGAAGCTAGTCAGCGACACATGCGGCAGCACCGGCAAATTCTTTCGCTGCCCATATCACGCTTGGACCTACAAACTAGACGGCGCACCGCTCGCGATTCCGCTCAAGAGCGGGTACGAGGGCACACGGCTGAAGGACTGCGAGTCAGGACAGGGGATGGTCGCGGTGGACCATGTTGTGGTCTACCGGGACTTTGTGTTCGTGAAGATCGGCGATGTTGGACTGGATTTCGAGAGCTATTTCGGCGATGCATTGCGGGCGATCGACAACCTCGTTGACCGATCTCCGGTGGGCCGGCTCCGCATCGAGGGTGGGGTGTTGCGCAACGTCATCCATTGCAACTGGAAGATGTATCTCGAAAACATCAACGACACGGTGCACCCGATGTCGACCCATGAGTCAGCCTCGCAGGCGGCCAACATGCTGTGGCAAGGCCAGCCGGCCGACGCACCCAAGCCGATGGCGATGGAACAGATTCTGCCGTTCGGCGCAGGCTACGACTTTTTTGATCGCATGGGGGCACGTGTCTATCCGAATGGGCATAGCGTGCTCGGTATCAACTTCAGCATTCATTCGGGGTACGCCCAGCTGCCCGATTATGAGCGGGCGCTGGTCGAGGCGCACGGGGCCGAGCGCGCGTCCGAAATTCTGCAGCGCTCGCCGCAGAATTCGGTGTGCTTTCCCAGCCTTGCGCTCAAAGGCTCGCCTCAGGTATTTCGCGTGATCCGACCGCTCGCGGTTGACCGCACGCTGGTCGAGGCTTGGAGTCTGCGGGTCGAGGGGGCGCCGGAGCCGCTGTTTGAACGCTCGATGATGTACAACCGGCTTGTTTTTTCACCGATGTCGGTGGTTGCACACGACGACATTCATTTGTTCGAGAACATGCAGCAGGGCCTGCGCGGTGAGGGGAACGAGTGGGTCAGCCTGCACCGTGGCTTTGATCCGGGCGAACTGGATCATGCGACGCTTGAGGTCAATGGCACCAACGAGATTCTGATGCGTAACCAGTTCCGCGCGTGGGTGAAGTTCATGACGCTGTCGATGCAGGAGTGATGTGATGGATGCGCTGACTGAACGCCACCTATTCGACTTCATCGCGCATGAGACGCGCTTGCTGGACGGGCGGCGCTTCGATGAATGGCTGGCGCTGTTTGCCGAAAACGGCCGCTATTGGGTTCCGCTGCTGGGGGTAGCGCAGGGCGATGACGGCTCACACAATTCACTTGCTGATGAAGATCACCTGCTGCTCGCGCTTCGTGTCGAGCGGCTGAAGAATCCACGCGCGCATTCGCAGCACCCACCCAGCAGTTGCCAGCATATCCTTCAGCAGCCCTCGCTTATAAACGCCGTCGACGTGCCTACTCGCCGGTATGAGCTGCACACGCCGTTCGTTTATATTGAGGTGCGCGGTGAACGGCAACTGATGCTGACTGGTTGCTATCGCCACCTGCTCGTCGATCAATCCGGCGAACTGCGCATTGAACTCAAGCGCGTCGACCTCCTGAATCCTGGCGCCGTATTGCCCGCGATTCAACTTTTTCCGTGATGATCAATCCAACCACAGGGAGACAACCGAAATGAAGAAGCTGATCCAATACGCGACAGTAGTCGCCTGCGTTGCGGTGCTGGCGACCGGCGCGCTAGCTGCCGACCTGAAAGTGGGGCTGAGCGTATCGCTGTCGGGGCCGAATTCCTCGCTGGGCGTTCCATACGCGAAGGGTATGCAGGCGGCGCTCGCCTACAAGCCAGAGATTGATGGCCACAAGATCCAGTTGATCGTACTGGACGACGGATCCGATCCAACGACCGCTGGACGCAATGCGAGAAAGTTGGTCGAGGAAGATAAAGTCGATCTGCTGATGGGCACTTCGGGTGTGCCGGCAGCGATCGCAATGGCCCAGGTCGCGCGCGAGGCCAAGACGCCGATGATCGGCCTGACACCGATCACGCTCGACCCGACCGAGAATCCGTGGGTGGTCACGGTGGCCCAGCCGACGCAACTGATGGTCGATGCAGTGGTCGAACGCATGAAGCGCAACGGAGTCAAGACGGTTGGCTACATCGGTTTCTCCGACGCTTGGGGTGATCTTGTCTATGACGCATTGATGAAGGCCGCGCCGGCTGACGGTATCAAGGTCGTCAGCAACGAGCGTTATGCGCGCTCCGACCAGTCGGTGACGGGCCAGGTGCTGAAGATCGTTGCACTGCACCCGGATGCGGTAATGACCGGCGGCGCTGGTACGCCTGGCGCGCTGCCGTTCCTGGCGCTTGCGGACCGCGGCTACAAGGGCGGCCTCTACGGCCAGCACGGGCTCATCAATCCCGACTTTCTGCGCGTGGCCGGGGCGTCTGCACATGGAGCGCTCATGCCGACCGGGCCGGTGATCGTTGCTGAGCAGTTGCCCGATAGCTACCCGACGAAGAAAATCGCCCTGGAGTTTCGACAGGTGTACCAGAAAGTTAACAACGCACCGTCTACTGATGCGTTCTCGGCCTATTCGTTCGATGGCTGGCTGGTCTTCGCCGATGCCGCGTCGCGCGCGTTGACGGCGACCAAGACAGAACCTGGTACGCCCGCGTTTCGTGTCGCGCTGCGCGATGCGATTTTCAGTACAAAGGAAGTCGTCGGCACGCACGGTATCTACAATTTTAAACCCGGCAACCTGTATGGCGTGGACAAGCGCGCGGTCGTGATTGTCAAGGTGGACAACGGCAAGTGGAAACTCGCTCCGTGATCGATTCGAGTTCTTCCCGGTCCGGCGTGCGCCGGAGCGCCGTGGCCCACCAGGAGATATTTCAATGACATGGGACGTGGCGCTCATCCTGATCACCGACGGACTGTCCAACGGTGCGGTGTACCTGCTCGCCGGCCTGGGTCTGGTGTTGATCTTTTCCGTCACGCGGGTGGTGTTTGTGCCGTTCGGTGACGTGGCGGCATTCGCCGCTCTGAGCCTGGCGGCGTTTGAAACCGGCCGTACGCCGCCGACCATCGGGCTGGTGCTAACGCTGGCAGTGCTGGCCGTCATCGCCGAGGTGTGGGGAGTTACCAGGCGCGGCGAGTACGCCCGCATTCCACGCGCGGTGCTCGCTTGGGGCGTGCTGCCCGCATTGCCATGCCTGGCCGCTTGGGCGATTTCCGGGCACGAGGTCACGCCAGCGCTACGCATCGTCGTGGCCATCGCGCTGGTTGTGCCGATCACGCCGCTGATCGCCAGAATCGCGCTGCAGCCGATCGCCGATGCATCGGTGCTGGTGCTCCTGATCGCATCGCTGGTGCTGCACTTCCTGCTGTCTGGGCTCGGCCTCCTGTTCTTCGGCCCCGAAGGTTCGCGCACGAACCCGCTCGTCAGTGGCGCGATAACGCTCGCAGATGGTTTCACGATCAGTGCGCAGGTGATACTGATGATCGCGTCAGCCGTCGTACTGAGTGCATTGTTCTTCCTCGCGTTCGAACGCACGCTGATCGGCAAGGCGTTGCGCGCGACGGCGGTCAATCGCGTCGGCGCACGGCTCGTCGGCATTCGCCCGGCGCGCACGGCGACGCTGGCCTATGGCTTCGCGTCTTTGCTGGCTGGGTTGATCGGTGTTTTGATCGCGCCGGTGACGACGATGTATTACGACTCGGGCTTCATCATCGGGCTGAAGGCCTTTGTGGCCGCGATCATCGGCGGCCTGACCAGTTATCCGCTGACGGCAATCGGCGCGCTCGCCGTCGGCCTGGTCGAGAGTTTCGCGTCTTTCTGGAGTGGCGCGCTGAAAGACGTCATTGTGTTTGGCTTGCTGATTCCGGCGCTGCTGCTGCGCTCGCTGATGGTCCACCAAGTCGAGGACGACGAAGAGGAGATCGATCAATGAGGGCCCGTCTTAATCCGCGCGTGATGATCGCTGTCGCAGCGTTACTGCTCGCGCTGGCGCCGATTGTGCTTGGCAGTTTCGCGGTCTCGCTGCTGAACGATGTCGGCATTGGCGCGCTTGTCGCGCTTGGCCTCGTACTGCTGACTGGCATCGGCGGTGCGACCTCGTTCGGCCAGGCCGCGTTCGTTGGCATCGCGGCCTACGCGAGCGCGTGGCTGACCACCGCGCACGGCGCGTCGCCGTGGCTGGGCCTAGTATTCGCCCTTGTGCTAACCGGCGTTTCGGCTCTCGCACTCGGCTTGCTGACGTTGCGCTTGGGCGGCCATTTCCTTCCGCTCAGCACGATCGCCTGGGGGCTGTCGATCTCTCTGCTTTTTGGCAACATCGACGCGCTTGGCCGCCACACCGGCATGTCCAACATTCCGGCGCTTCAGTTGGGTCCGTGGTCGCTTGCCGATCCGAAGGCGATCTATTATCTGATCTGGGTCACGGTCGGACTGTCCTGCTGGTTCAGTTATAACCTGCTGCATTCGCGTTCAGGGCGCGCGATCCGTAGCCTGCGCGGCGGCGCCACCTTGCTCGCCAGCGTCGGCGCCGATGCGTTCCGCGTGCGGCTCATGCTGTTTGTCATTGCAGCGCTGCTGGCTGGGGTGGCTGGCTGGCTATATGCGCACATGAACCGCTTTGTCAGCCCTTCGCCGTTCGATCTGCGCGCGAGCATCGAGTACCTGCTGATGGTGGTCGCCGGCGGCCTCGGCCAACTGTCTGGCGCAGTAGTCGGCTCGGGGCTGGTACTGCTCGCGAAGAATGGATTGCAAGACGTGCTGCCACTGCTGTCCAAGCGCGGCGCGCAGGTCGAGTCGGTGGTGTTCGCGGCGTTGTTCATCCTGCTGCTACACCATGCGCGCGCTGGTCTGACCGGAACCCTCGCGCGCCGCCTGAAAGGTTTTATGGCGCCCCCGCCACTGCTGGCTGTTACCGGCGCCGCTCCGCTGGCGCGGCGTGCGCTGCCAGCGCGCGGCACACCGCTGCTGACTGTCGCCGGTGCAGTCAAGCGATTTGGAGGCCTGGTCGCTGTCAACGACGTCAGCTTCGACGTGCGCAGCGGCGAGATCGTTGGGCTGATCGGCCCGAACGGTGCCGGTAAATCGACAATGTTCAACCTTGTGACCGGCACGTTGCCGATGAGCGCCGGCCACGTCAAGTTTCTCGGCCAGAACGTGAGCGGTGCATCGCAGCGGGTGATCGCAAGGCTCGGTATGGCGCGCACCTTCCAGCACGTCAAACTGCGCCCGCAGATGAGCCTGCTCGACAACGTCGCGCTCGGCGCCCATGCGCGCACGAAGAGCGGGGTGCTGGCAGCCGGACTCCGACTGGATCGCGGCGAAGAACGGCAGGTGCACGATGAGGCGATGCGTCAACTGGCGCGTATCGGCCTTGCCGAGCGCGCACACGAGCAGGCGGGCAGCCTGCCGCTGGGCACGCAGCGCATCCTCGAAATTGCGCGCGCGCTGGCGGCAGACCCGGTATTGCTGGTGCTCGACGAGCCTGCGGCGGGCCTGCGGCGCAAGGAGAAGCAGGCGCTCGGCGCGCTACTGCGCCGCCTGCGCGACGATGGCATGACGATCCTGATCGTCGAACACGATATGGACTTCGTGATGAAACTGGTAGATCGGCTGGTCGTGATGAATTTTGGCTCCAAGCTCGTCGAAGGCGTTCCCGCCGCGGTGCGCGCGGACGAACGCGTGCAAGCGGCGTACCTGGGCGGGGTTGCTGTGCCAGCTTCGAAATCGCCGCCCCGTGAAAAGGCTATCGGGAAGTCGAGCGCCAGCGAGTTGGGCGCCGGCCCGTCACCCGCTAGCGGGGAGACGACATGAGCACGCCGATGCTGGAAATTGGCGACCTGCACGTCTCGTATGGCCAGGTTGACGCGGTACGCGGCGTCTCGCTGTCCCTGCAGAACGGTCAGATCGTGTCAGTGATCGGCCCCAACGGCGCTGGTAAGACGACGCTACTCGCTGCCGCGATGGGGCTGTTGCCGTCCAAAGGTCTCCTGCGCTTCGAGGGCGAGGACCTGCATGGCCTGGACGTCGAGGCGCGCGTCGAGCGTGGGCTATGCCTTGTGCCGGAGAAGCGCGAGCTGTTCGGTGATCTGTCGGTGCTCGACAACCTGCGGCTCGGCGCCTACACCAAGCGGCTGCGCCGCGACATGTTAAAGCGTCGGCTCGATGCGGTATACGCTCGTTTTCCGCGGCTCGCCGAGCGGCGCGATCAGCGCGCCGGCACGCTTTCAGGCGGCGAGCGCCAGATGCTGGCGCTCGGCCGCGCGCTCATGTCGCAGCCACGCCTGCTGATGCTCGACGAGCCGAGCCTGGGCCTCGCGCCGCTGATCGTGCGCGAGATCCTCGTCATCGTACGTGCGCTGCGCGATGATGGCGTGTCGATCCTTCTGGTCGAGCAGAACGCGCTCGCCGCGCTCGAAAGCTCGGATTATGGCTACGTCGACCTACCTCGGCGGAGGCACCGACGATGATGAATGACGCATCGCCCGCGGCCACCGAAGTGTTCGCGCTCGCGCCGCGCGAGCGCACGTTGCCGCGGCTGCTTGCGCTACAGGCGGAGCGGTTCGGCACGCGGCCCCTGCTGTCAGTGGCCGGCGTTCACTGGTGCCATTCCGACGCTGCCGGTGCTGCCGCCGGGCGCGGCGGGGCATTGCGCGCCGCCGACGTGACCCGCGGCGACCGGGTAGCGCTGATGGGTACGAACCGCATCGAGACGCTCGACGTGTTTCTCGGCTGCGGCTGGATCGGCGCCGCATCGGTGCCGATCAACACAGCGGCGATGGGGCCGCAGATCGGCTACTACCTCGCCAACAGCGGTGCGCGCCTTCTCGTGATCGAGGACCGCTTCGTCGACCGCCTGGCGCATGTTGAGCTCGCGCAAACTCAGCTGGAAGCGATCTGGGTCGTCGGCGAGGCCAGTGGCTGCCCGGAGGCAATCGGCGGCGTGCGCTGCGTGCCGTACCCGACGGCTGCAGAGCCTGTCGCGGCCGCTGACGTGCAGCCCGGCGAAGCCCTCGCCATCCTCTACACCTCGGGCACCACTGGCCCGGCCAAGGGCGTGATCTGCCCGCATGCACAGTATTGCGCGTGGGGCGTCAACACCGCGCACGTCCTCGGTCTGGTCGAGACTGACGTACTGGCGACGACGCTGCCGCTGTTCCACATCAATGCGCTCAACACCTACGCGCAGGCCGCCCTCACCGGCTGCCGTGTCGTCTTCGAGGCGCGTTTCTCGGCTTCCGGTTTCTGGGTGGCGATGCAGGCCTGCGAGGCGACCGTGGTGTACTTACTGGGTGCGATG
>CAJDVA010000018.1_pt1 | contig 15784 bp, 13 predicted proteins | sample 7391241 | NCBI WGS metagenome assembly CAJDVA01 (sample SAMEA7055678, study PRJEB34461) | soil metagenome | biome: terrestrial ecosystem; feature: Peninsula; material: soil | place: Antarctica | collected 2016
TTCCAATGGATGAAACGCAACCCTTCAAACATGGCATGCACGGATCGTGGAAGTAGGCAGAACCATACCGTTCCCTTGCCTCGATTGCGAGACATCCCCCGGCCAGCCTGACCGTATCGGCATGCCGGCGTGAAATCCAGTGCAAAGTTGTGCCTTGCGCTGAATGTCGGCGCGGACAGCCGAAAAACCCGCAATTGGCCGCAGATTGGGTTACCGTTCGAGATGCAGCAATTGCCGGATTGGCTTGCCCGTCCTGAAACAATCGACGGCGCCGGGGGCTGGCGGTTCTGAATTACCCTGATCGAGTGCAGGCAACGCAGGAAACCGAGACTGATGGATTCCATGACGTCCCTGGTGGCAACACAAGCGGGCAATGACGTATTTGCCCGAATTCTGGAGGCGCCCAGTGGCTTGGTTGTGCTCGACAGCGTGGATATTCAAGGGACCGTCGCGCAGTTTCGCGCGCTCGCGCGACGTACCGGGCAAGCGCTTTATCTGTGGGAGCCGGTGGTTGGCTTGAGTAGCCTGCGTGATGTCCATGCGCGCTTTCCGGACTGTCAGCGCTTTGGCAGCGCATTGCGCTTCGTTCGTCAGAGCCTGCATTTCGGCGTGTATTTTCTGGTGGGACTGGAGCTGCCCCTGAGCACCGCTGATGCCACCTTGTTGCGCCAACTGGCGCGCGCGCCGACGGACTATTTGCGCCGCGTCGTGTTGATCAGTCCGCCGGCCACGCTGGTCGAACACCTCGGCGATCTGGCTGACCATCTGCGCTATGACAACTCCAAGCCACGCCATTTGCGTATGCGCGATGGCCGCTGGCTGGTCGAGGGCTGAGCTGCATATGAGCGAGGGCATTCTGCTGGTCGCCGCGCAACGCGAATTGCGCCGGCAATTGTTTGATGCGCTGGACCAAGCCGGTTGTGCGCCGATCCACAGCGCGCGCGATGCCGCGCACGCCAGGGTCTTGCTGCAGCGGCAGCCGCCGCTGGAGTTGGTGGTGGCGGTGTTTGCAGGCGATGAGCGGCAGGCGCGCGATTGTTGCGAGCAATTGCGCCAGCTGCCCGCCGCAGTCGACGCGCCACTGATTGCCGTGTTGGCCGACTATGCGGCGTTGACGCCACATAACTTGCCGGTCGGTGTGGCGGCGTGGCTGCACGCCGGACAAATTGGTGCCGAACTGGTACCGCGCTGGCGGCAATGGCAGCGGATGCAGGCAGACGCACCGCACGCAGTGGCGCACGACGTTGGTGCGGCGACGAGCGCGGATTATCGCTATGCGTTCGATGAGGACGACAGCGAATGGTTGCTCGTCGATCCACAGTCCGCCTGCCTGCTGGAGGTCAGCCCTGCGGTGAGTCGGCACAGTCGCCTGCATGCCGCGCAGTGGTTGGGGATGCCGCTGACGAACGTGCTGCAATTTGACACGGTCGCAGCCGACGCTGCACTCGCCGCAGCGGATCGCACTTGGCATGCATGCGCGCGTAAATCGGTGCAGGGTGTGGATAACGGACAGGCCAGCGTGCGTCGAGTACAACACGTCGGGCAACCCGCGCTCGCTGTTGCCTTTCGCAGCGATCGCGCAGACCTGAGTGCGGCGGCGGCACTCTCCATGGTATCGCTCTTGTTTGCGCCCGCTACGGGCGTTGACGCACAGAGTGCCGCGGCACGCCTTCTGTTCGACGGGCTGGGTCTGGACTACCTCGCAGTGTGGTCAGCGCATGAGGAGGGCACCGACGGTCCCGTGCAGCTGGTGCAGCACTGGAACGGCAAAGAGCCGGAATGGTCGCCGCTGCCGCTGCAGACATCTCTGCAGCTGGTGCTGAGCGGCAAAACCATGCTGTACCCGTCCAGCGCGCAATGTCTGGCGTTTGCCGATCCGCTACTGCAGCAACTCGCGTTGACTGCGTTCGTCGGTTTGCCTCTGTTCGACGAACGACAAACGGTGGTCGGCGCGTTGCTGGCCGGCCGCCGCCGCGATTTTGCCGACATGCACATCGTGGAGCCGGTGTTGCGTTGTGCTGCCGCGCGTTTTGCGCGAGAGCTTGAGCTGCACCGCACGCGCGAGCAGGGACGTGCAGAAGGATTGGTGGACACGCTGACCGGACTTCCCAACCGGCTGCTGTTCAACGACCGGCTGGCCACGATTCTGCGCGAAGCGATTCGCAATGGCGAGTGTTTCGCCGTGCTGTTTGTCGATCTGGACCATTTCAAAGCCGTCAACGACAATCATGGTCACGCCGCCGGCGACGAAGTATTGCGCCTGGTTGCGCGGCGCCTGTGTGGCAGCATCCGCGCGTCCGACACGGTAGCTCGCTACGCCGGCGACGAATTCACCGTGGTGCTGCGGCATATCGTGAAAAATGATGACGTGTCGCGTGTTGCGGAAAAGATCGTGCAGTCCATGGCACCCTCGCTGTATCTCGCGGATGGCACCGAGTTGCAACTCACCGCATCGGTCGGCATCAGCTTTTTCCCGGACGATGCAGGCGACGCGGAGACCTTGCTCAAGCACGCAGACGAGGCGATGTACGCGGCCAAGCATCTGGGTCGCGACAACTTCCACGTGTATGAAGTCAGCCCGGAATACGCACGCGAACACGGCATGGCGCTGCGCGCACGCTTGCGTCACGCCGAGGGCAACGGCGAGTTGCGCGTGGTGTACCAGCCGCAGGTCGACACCGAGAGTGAAGACATTGTCGGCATGGAGGCACTGGTGCGCTGGGAGCACCCGGAGCTGGGACTGGTCAGCCCGGCGGCGTTCATCCCGCTGGCCGAAGAGACCGGCCTGATCGTCTCCATTGGCGAATGGGTGCTGCGCACGGCGTGCCGCCAGGCGCAGGAATGGGAACAGCGTTACGGGCTGCATCTGCGTCTTGGTGTGAACCTGTCCGCGGTGCAATTGATGGAGCCCACGCTGCTGGACACGGTTGTCAGCGCACTGCACGACACCGGACTCGACCCCACGCTGCTGGAACTGGAGATCACCGAGAGCATCAGCATCAAGACCGCGCCAAACCTGATTGAAAACCTGTATGCACTGCACAAGCTGGGTTGCCGCGTGGCCATTGATGACTTTGGTACCGGCGCGGCCTCGCTGGATTACCTGCGCCATCTGCCGACCGATCGCATCAAGGTGGATCAGAGTTTTGTGCGCAACATCGGCATTGATCCGGACGACGAGGCCATCGTGCGCGCCACCATCGAGATGGCCCATCGCCTGAATCGCGCGGTGGTGGCCGAAGGAGTGGAGACCGAACAGCACCTGCAGTTTCTGCGCGCCGAGCACTGCGACGAGTTGCAGGGCTACCTGTTTGCGCGCCCCCTGCAGCCCGTCAGTTTCGGCACCTTGCTGGCCGAACGGGAGCGCCTGCTGGAAATGCGGGTTGCGCAGCCGGCTTGAGCTGACAGCAGATGACCCCATGACTGGAAGCGCAGCAACGCGCGCTCGGCGCCGCTCGCGTTAACGCAGGTGCAGCGCAACCCCGGTAGCCTGAACCTCAACCCGTGGCTGCAGTCTGAGCGTTGCGCCCCGGCTCATTTCAAGTTTCGCAGCGGATGACGGCATTGACGATGGATACGGCCCGCATGGGCGAAAACGAGCTTGATCGTGCGTTGGTCGAGCGCGTGCAAGGTGGTGACAAGCGGGCGTTCGATCTGCTGGTGCGCAAGTACCAGCACAAGGTGATCGGTCTGGTCTCGCGCTATGTCAGAAATCACGCCGAGTGCGAGGACATTGCCCAGGAATCGTTTGTCCGCGCGTGGCGTGCGATCGGCGCGTTTCGGGGCGACAGTGCGTTCTACACGTGGCTGTACAAGATCGCGGTAAATACCGCCAAGAACCATCTGGTGGCGATGAGTCGGCGCCCACCTGCAGATGACGTGGATGTGGATGACCCCGCGTTCACGGCCAGTGCCGAGCGCATGCAGGACAACGCCACGCCCGAGCACGAAATGATGCGTCAGGAAATTGAACAATCCGTGTTTTCCACTGTCCAAGCATTGCCTGAGGAACTGCGCACGGCCATTACCCTGCGTGAAGTGGACGGCCTCAGTTACGATGAAATCGCACACGCGATGGATTGCCCGATTGGTACGGTACGTTCGCGCATCTTCCGGGCACGCGAGGCGATCGACGAAAAGCTGCGGCCACTATTGTCAGACCGCGAGAATCAGACATGAACCAGGCGCACATGAGTCAAGAAATGTTCGAAGCCCTCTCCGCTGGTGTCGATGGCGAGCTGTCGCCGCACGAATTGCGTTTTTTGCTGCGGCGGCTGGATCACGACGTCGCGCTGCAACAAGCGTGGTCGCGCTACCACTTGATACGCGACGGTTTGCGCGGGCGCCTCCCGCCACTGGCAAGCCCCGACTTTGCTGCGTGTACAAGCGCGGCGATCGAGCGCGAAACACTCCCCATGACTGCACGCCGTCGTCATTGGCTGCGTTGGTCTGCTGGCGGTGCCATCGCGGCCGGAGTGGCTGCGGCGACGTTGATGATTGGCCAGCCCGCGAACGAGGCCGGGCAGGTGATGATGGCGCAGAGTGCACAACAGAACACCAGCGCGCTGGCCAGCACCGGTTCAACGCACGCGGTTGCCGTGCCATCTGCGGTGCCGCCTTGGTTGAGCGGCGGTTCGGCCGGGTTGCTCAGCCAGCCGGCCTCGGCCACGTTGGGTTCGCCGTTTGCGGGTACGCCCACGTGGCAACCGCGGCAAACCGCTGGCTATCCACCCTTGTACCGCTACCGCACGCTCGATGGCCACGACGGCAGCTATCTGTTGCTGCTCGATCCGGCACAGTCAGCAGCGGCCGACGCCGCGCCGCTGCGCGCAGCGCAATAGTCACTCGTGTTGGTTGTGAGCTGCACGTCGAGTGCTGCGTTCGGTCGCTGCTGCACGGGTTGTAACGCGTGCCAACTCCACCGTGGTCTCGCGTCGTTTCAAGCCGCACCAGCACGCGGTATGCGTGATGCCCGGGTAACGTGCCACGGATGCAGTCAGCGCCCATGCTCTGACGACCGACCGCGCGGCGGTGGCGTCGGAAACACGATACCGAAGCATGGACATCACGTCGGTGCGCCGACCTGCAAGAAAACCGTGAATTGACGGCAATCATCGGAGGACACATGAACCAATTCATCCTGCGCCGGCTGGCATGCGCCGCATTGCTGGGATCGGTCGCCACGTTTGGCGTGCAAGCCCAAACCGCGGGCACCGCAGCGGCGTTGCCGGATTTCACTGGCATCGTGCAGAAAAACGCCGCCGCCGTCGTGCACGTGGAGGCGCGCTACGATGGCAACGCCACGCCCATGCAGTCTCGATCCGCGCAGACGGGCCCGGGCCGCAGCACACCGGATAGCCCGCAAGACGAGATCATGCGCCGTTTCTTCGGCATGCCGATGATGCCGTCGCCGCAGGAGCAGAAGCACACTTCGGTCGGCTCCGGTTTTATCATTTCCGGCGATGGTTATGTGCTGACCAACAACCATGTGGTCGCGGGTGCCGACAAGGTCACGGTGCGCCTGCAGGATCGGCGCACGCTCACTGCAAAGGTGGTTGGCACCGACCCAACGTATGACATTGCGCTGCTCAAACTCGACGCCGGCGGCAGTCTACCGGCAGTAAGCATCGGTGATTCGCGCAACCTCAAGCCGGGCCAGTGGGTGCTGGCGATCGGCTCGCCATTCGGTTTTGACTACACGGTGACGCAAGGCATTGTCAGCGCGGTGGGACGTAATCTGGGCGAGCGCGATCAAGCCTATACGTCCTTCATCCAGACCGATGTGCCGATCAACCGCGGCAATTCCGGTGGCCCGCTGTTCAACTTGCAGGGGCAGGTGGTTGGTGTCAACTCGCAAATTTATTCCAACACCGGCAATTACACCGGCGTGTCGTTCTCGATCCCGATTGACGTGGCGATGAACGCCGTGCAGCAAATCAAGACCAAGGGTTACGTCTCGCGCGGCATGCTCGGGGTGATGGTGCAGGCGGTCACGGACGATATCGCCAAGACATTCAAGCTGGAGAATGGCGCGGGCGCAGCGGTCGTGGACGTTACTGCCGACAGTGGTGCGGCGAAGGCCGGTGTTCGCGCCGGTGACATCATTCTTGAATACGACGGGCGCGCGGTGCAGCAATCGGCTGATCTGCCACCGATGGTCGGCATGACCAAGCCCAACAGCACCGTGCCGTTGCAGATTTTGCGCGACGGTAAACGCCAGACAATACAGGTCACCATCGGCGAGACCCCACGCGATCAGCGGGGGGTGAACAACCTGTCGGCGTCCGACGCGGCAAGCGTCAGCGGCTCCACCGCCCTGGGTTTGAGCGTGAAAGGCCTGGATGCCGATATGCGCAAGCAACTGGTCTTGCCGCCCGGTCAGGGCGTGGTGGTCAGCGATGTCAACGGCGCTGTGGCGGGACAGGCTGGTTTGCAGGCCGGCGATGTGATCCTGATGGTCAATCAGCAGCACGTCGGCAGCGTCGCAGCATTCCAGGCGGCCACGAAAGAAGTGAAGGCCGGCAGCACGGTGCTGCTGCTGGTGCGTCGTGGTGAGCAAAGCAGCTTCCTCGGCCTCACCGTGCCGGCTGCCGAGTAACCTCGCGGCCGACATGTGGCGGGGCGTGGAGGTGATGGTCGCCGCTTCACGTGGCGTGAGTCACGTCGGTTCCATGCGACAATACGGGGTTCGTGTCGCCGTTGCGGTGACGCGCTGCCATCACACTTGTGTGCTGGTGGCAACCCCGTACAACAGGCCGCTCGCGTTCCATGGAACTCATCCGCAACTTCTCCATCATTGCCCATATCGATCACGGCAAGTCCACGCTGGCCGACCGCATCATCCAGATTTGTGGCGGTCTGACATCGCGCGAAATGGAAGCGCAGGTGCTGGACACCAACCCGATCGAGCGCGAACGCGGCATCACCATCAAGGCGCAGTCGGTGTCGTTGCCGTACACCGCGCGGGATGGCAAGACCTACCAACTGAATTTCATCGACACCCCTGGGCATGTCGACTTTTCCTATGAAGTCAGCCGCTCGCTGGCCGCGTGCGAAGGCGCGTTGCTGGTGGTGGATGCCGCCCAAGGCGTGGAAGCGCAATCGGTGGCCAACTGCTACACCGCAGTGGAGCAGGGGCTGGAAGTGGTGCCGGTGTTGAACAAGATCGACTTGCCCAACGCCGACGTGGAAAAGGTGAAGCGCGAGATCGAGGCGGTGATCGGCATTGACGCCACCGACGCGATTGCCATCAGCGCGAAGACCGGACTGAATGTGGTCGAGGTGCTGGAGGCCATCATTGCCCGCATCCCGCCGCCGCAGCCGCGCGATACCGACCGTCTGCAGGCGTTGATCATCGATTCGTGGTTCGACAACTACCTTGGTGTGGTGTCGCTGGTGCGCATCATGCAGGGCGAGATCCGCCCCGGCGACAAGCTGCTGGTGATGTCCACCGGGCGCACGCACGAAGTGGCCGAAGTGGGTGTGTTCACCCCCCGGCGCAAGAAGCTGGACCATCTCGGCCCAGGCGAAGTGGGCTGGATCAATGCAGCGATCAAGGACGTGCACGGCGCGCCGGTCGGCGACACGCTGACCCAGGCGGGCAAGCCTGCAGACAAGCCCTTGCCGGGCTTCCAGAAAGTGCAGCCGCGCGTGTTTGCCGGCCTGTTTCCGGTTTCCTCCGATGATTATCCGGCGCTGCGCGAGGCGCTGGACAAGTTGCGCTTGAATGACGCAGCGATGTTTTTCGAGCCGGAGTCATCCGAGGCCATGGGCTTTGGTTTCCGCTGCGGATTCCTCGGCATGCTGCACATGGAAATCGTGCAGGAGCGGCTGGAGCGCGAATACAATCTGAACCTGATCAGCACGGCACCGACGGTAGTTTACGAGCTGCTGAAAACCGACGGCTCGATCCTGATGCTGGACAACCCCGCCAAGCTCCCACCTGTGCCGCAAATACAGGAAATCCGCGAGCCGATCATCGTCGCCAACATTCTCACGCCGCCAGATTACATCGGCAATGTAATCACCTTGTGCGAGGAGAAACGCGGCGTACAACGTTCAATCCAGTACCTGGCGACCCAGGTGCAGATCAGTTACGAAATGCCGCTGGCTGAAGTGGTGATGGATTTCTTCGACCGGCTCAAGTCTGTCTCGCGCGGTTACGCCTCGATGGACTACCACTTCGACCGTTTCGAGGCCGGCCCGTTTGTGCGCACCGACGTACTGATCAACGGCGAGCGCGTGGATGCGCTGAGCCTGATCATGCACCGCAGTTACGCGGATCGGCGCGGGCGCGAGTTGGTTGAGCGCATGAAGGATCTGATCCCGCGCCAGCAGTTTGACGTGGCCATCCAGGCCGCAGTCGGGGCACAGATCATCGCGCGTTCCACGGTGAAAGCCTTGCGCAAGAATGTGCTGGCCAAATGCTATGGCGGCGACGTGAGCCGCAAAAAGAAATTGCTGGAAAAGCAGAAAGAAGGCAAGAAGCGGATGAAGCAGGTTGGCCGCGTGGAGATTCCGCAGGAAGCTTTCATGGCGGTACTGAAGGTCGACAAATAATGAGTGGCGGCAGTAACGGGTTACGGGCAGGGCGATTCACGACCTGGAGTTGAGCGAACTCGGGTTCCTCATCCCTTCATTCCCGTTACCTTACGCACTACAGGAGCAACACATGGAATTTGATTTTTCGGCGATTTTGCTGGCCCTGACCGTGCTGTTTGGCGTGGTGTGGGGGCTCGATCGTCTGCTGCTGTACAAGCGCCGCAAGGCCCGGCTGGATGCGGCCGGTGCCGAGTATCGCGACCCGGTACCCGTGGACTGGGCGCGCTCGCTGTTTCCGGTCGTGCTGGTGGTGTTGCTGCTGCGCTCGTTTGTCGCAGAACCATTCCGCATTCCCTCCGGCTCGATGATGCCGACATTGGATGTGGGCGATTTCATCCTGGTCAACAAGTTTGCCTATGGGCTGCGCGTGCCCGCGTTCAACAACAAGTTTGTGGATATGGGTGAACCCGAGCGTGGTGACGTCGTGGTGTTCCGGTTTCCCGGCTATCTGTGTCCGGTCGGTGAGCGCCTGGTGCGCAGCGGCGACATGACGTGCAGTGATGCGCACGCAGCGGTTCCGCAGCAAAACTGGATCAAGCGCGTGGTTGGTTTGCCCGGCGACAGTATCGAGGTGCACGGCGCTGACCTGGTGGTCAATGGCGTGCGCGTAAATACCGAAGAGGTTGGTCCATACGTGGGGAATCCCGAGCGTGCCGTGGAGCAGACCATGCTGGACATGGGCGCTACGGTGTGGACCGAGCGTCTGGGTGCGGTCAATCATGCCATCGCGCGCATGCCGGCGTACACCACGCCGAACGCCATTCCGAACGATCGCGTACCGTCCAGGGTGCCGGCCGGCTGTTATCTGGTGATGGGCGACAATCGCAACGACAGCCTGGATAGTCGATGGTGGGGCTGCATGCCCGAGCAAAACCTGGCCGGCAAGGCGTTCCTGATCTGGATGAGCTGGAAGGGGCTGCACACGGGCGGCGTGGACTTCTCGCGCATCGGTACGGTCATTCACTGACGCGCGTGCCTTGAACGGCGTGTGCTGTACTGGCAAACAATGCGAGAATCCGCTGCGTCACGCGCGAGTGGCTTGTGCGGTCGCGCTTGGTGGCGATTCATCCAACAGGGGCACGCCGCGCATCGCGGCATAGCGAGGGGACTATGAAATCCAGGCAGACAGGTATCACGTTGATCGGCTTTCTCATCGTCGTGGCGGTCGTGGGATTTTTCGGCTACATGGCAATGAAGCTGGTGCCCTCGTATTCGGAATACATGGGCGTGGTGAAAAGCATGAACCAGGTTGCCACTTCCGGGACCAGCGGCAGGACGCTGGACGACATGCGTCGCGAGTTGTTGTTCAAGATGAATTTTCAGTACGTGGATGACGCGACCATCAAGCCGGCCGACATCACGCTGCTGCGCGACACTGGTGGCACCAGCACCTTGCATGTGGCGTACGACAAGAAAGTGCCGTTCATGTACAACATCGCTTTCCTGTTGCACTTCGAAAAGGGCGTAGCGCTGAAAGGCAACGTGGCGCAGTAGGTGGTAGGACGTTGGAATTGAATTACCGTTTTCGCGATCCGGCGCTGGCAGCATTGGCGTTCACGCATCGCAGCGCTGGCCGTCCGAACAACGAACGGCTGGAGTTTCTTGGTGACGCGCTGCTCGGGGCGATTGTTGGCGAGATGCTTTTCGTGGCGCATCCGAAGGCCAGCGAGGGTGAGTTGTCACGCCTGCGCGCACAGCTGGTAAGCGGGGTGGCACTCGCCGTGCTGGCGCGTGAATTGGCCTTGGGTGATTCGCTGCAGTTGGGCCCGGGCGAGTTGAAGAGTGGCGGCTTTCGGCGCGACTCGATCCTTGCCGACGCGTTTGAGGCGTTGATCGCCGCCGTGTACCTGGATGGTGGCTTTGATGCCTGTCGCGACACCGTGCACGGACTGTTCAATGCACGCATCGCGGCGCTGCGACGTTCATCCAAGGACGCGAAAACCCGCCTGCAGGAGTGGCTGCAAGCCGATGGCTGGCCGTTGCCGCAATACGACCTGACGGCAAGCCACGGTGACGACCACGCCAAGACGTTTGATATCACCTGCACGATCAGCGAGCCGTTGGCGATCAGTGTGCAAGCCAGTGCCGGCAGCCGCCGCGCTGCGGAGCAGGATGCCGCCCAGATCGTACTCGACCAGCTGCAGGCGCTGAAGCATCCCCGTTCGGCCGTTTGATCTTCCTGCGCGCAGCACTAATGCGGCGCACGCAGCGCCGTGCGACCGTGCGTGACTAACCCCTGCCTGCGGCGCCCTTGCGGCGACGCACTACACTTGACGACCGACCCGCCGAGCATCTTGTGCCATGACCCACGAACCGGATTCCACTGCCGCGCCCGTCGAGCCCGACTTTCGCTGCGGCCTGGTTGCGCTTGCCGGGCGCCCGAACGTCGGCAAATCAACGCTGTTGAACGCGCTGATCGGCTTTCGCCTGTCCATCGTCAGCCCGCGCCCGCAGACCACACGCCATCGCATCCTGGGTATCGCCAACAGCGATGCCGGGCAAATCCTGTATGTCGATACGCCCGGTTTGCATCGTGGCGCCAAGCGCGCGATGAACCGCAGCTTGAACCGTGCCGCACGCGCCGCGATCAGCGATGTCGACGTGGTGGTGCAGGTGATCGAGGCCGGCCGTTGGACCGACGAGGACGAGGCGCTGTACGCCGCGCTGCTGGAGCAACCTTCGCCGCGCCTGCTGGTGATCAACAAGGTCGACTTGAACAAGGACAAGACGGTGATGCTGCCGTTCGTGGCCGGGCTCGCCGAGAAGCACAGCTACGACGAGATCCATTACGTCAGTGCGCTGAAGAAGCAAGGCCTGGAAGCGCTTGAGCGCGCCATCTTGCGTCGCCTGCCGGTGCAACCGGCCGCATACGGCAGCGATGAAGTGACCGATCGCAGTGAGCGCTTTCTGGCCGCTGAAATGGTGCGCGAGCAACTCATGTTGCGCCTCGACCAGGAACTGCCCTACGCGACGACGGTGGAGATCGAGCAATTTCACGACCGCCCCGATGGCCTTGCGGAAATCCACGCCATCATCTGGGTCGAGCGCGAGGGGCAGAAAGCCATCGTGATCGGCGCCGCCGGCGCACAGCTCAAAGCCATCGGTTCGGCAGCGCGACGCAACATGGAGCGCATGTTCGAGCGCAAGGTATTCCTCAAGCTGTGGGTGAAGGTACGCGAGGGCTGGGTGGACGACGAGAACATGCTGAAGAAGTTCGGTTATACGGATTGAAGGCGGGGAATGGGGAACGGGGAACGAATGGCGCCTTCCCGCTGCCCGGTAAGCGTTATCGTGTTGCGCGCGCCGCGCTCCCGGCTTGGCGCTTTCGGCTCTGCGTTCTGCGCTTCCCATTCCGCATTCCCTGTTCCCCGCCTCGAACCCATGCGCACTGAACAACAACCTGCCTATGTCCTGCACGCGCGAGCGTATCGCGAGACGTCGCTGTTGCTGGAATGCCTGACGCGCGACCACGGCAGATTGGGGGTGGTGGCGCGTGGCGTACGCGGCGAACGCTCGCGCCTGCGCCGCGCGCAACTTGAACCGTTCCAGTGTCTGACCGTGGATCTGCTGCTGCGCGGTGAGCTCGCCACGCTGACTGCGGTGGAAGTCGTTGGCGCGCCGTTGTCGATCGATGGAGACGCCGCGCTTGCCGGTTTGTATCTCAACGAACTGGTCGTGCGCCTGACCGGGCGCGACGATCCGCTCCCGCAGCTGTTTGCTGCTTACGCGCAGACGCTTGCGCGGTTGTCTGGCGTGGAGCCGCTGGCGTGGACGCTGCGACGGTTTGAGCGCGATCTGCTGGAAGCCATTGGCTACGCACTGCCACTGCAATACGACGCACAAAGCGGCGAGCCACTGGAGCCGGAAGCGAGCTATCGCTATCACGTCGGTGAGGGTGCGCTGCGCTGTGTCGCCGGCAGTAGCCAGGCCCTGTTGGGCAGCGATCTGCTGGCGCTGGGTGCCGACCAGATACCGAACAGCCGTGGTCTGCAGGCGTTGCGTGACATGATGCGCAGCGTTATCCGTTTTCATTTGGGCGGTGGCGAGTTGCGCTCGTGGCGCGTGTTGGCGATGGCCGGCTCGCGGCGCTGATCCGTTCGTTCACTCACTCAGTGCGCGCAACGTCGCCTGCAATATGGCGCGAAAGCGTCCGACCGCCGCGCTCCCCGGATCAGCTTGCTGAGCCTCGCGCTGCAGGGCTGCCGCGGCGATGGCCAACTCATCGGCACCGCAAAACCCGCACGCTGCGCGCAGCCGATGCAGACGTTCGCCCAGGGCGGGTCGATCATGGGCGAGTGCAGCCAATTGTTGGTCCAGCGTGGCCAGTTCCTCGCGCAGCAATTGACGCAACGCATGCAGCGTCGTGTAGTTGCCACTGCTGCGCAGGCCGGCACCGTTATCCAGCACGCATGACGCGCGGTGGTGAGCCGGAATCAAGGCCAGTGTCTGCTGCAATTGAGCCAGCGTGCATGGCTTGCGCAGAATGCTGCTGAAGCCGGCAGCGACCAACGCGCGACGTTCTTCAGGCTCAACCTCGGCGCTGCTGGCCACGGCAATGCTGGCATGCGACGCGGCCTGCGGATCAGCACGCAGTGCGCTCAGGATCGCCAGCGCACCGGCGCCAGGCATGCGGCAGTCCAGCAGCAGCAGGTCGAAAGCCTCCGCACGCGCCAGTTCAAGCGCTTGCATACCGTGGCTGCAGACCACCACTTGGGCGACCATCTTGCGCAGGCCATCGCCGAGGAAGCGACAGCTGGCAGGGTCGTCATCGGCCAGCAGCACGCGTGCGGCCGGGCTGGTGGAGGCGCCCGGGAAGGGCGCAGCAAACTCGCTGCCCATGCGAAATTCCGTGTTGTTCAGCTGAGTTTGGCAGAATGGCCGTGCATGGATATCACATCGCGCCATTTCCTGCTGTGCTGCACCGCTCTGCTGGGCATCAGTGGGTGCATGCCTGCGCACGCTCAAGTGGTTCTCGCCGCGCGCGCCATCCACGTGCCCGGCGCCAGCCTGCAGGCGGTGACGGCCAACGTTGCCGAGGATGCAGCCGGTGGTGTGCAGCTGCACTTGCGCGCTGCCCAGGCCAGTGTGCCGGCGATGGGTTGGCGTCGTCTGAGCCTGGCCATGGATGGCACACTGCAACGTGATGAGCGTCTGCGTTGGGTCTTTGCCGGCGATATCCGCCTCGGCGCAGCACCGGGTGGTGCACTGAGTAACGCCAGCGTGAAAATCGTCGTCAGCGAGTCGGCCAATACGCTGCTGATTGATCTGCAACAGGGCCGTGCGCATGCCGGCGCGTGGCTGCCACTGGATCAGCCCACGCACGCGCAGATTACGCTGAAGAATCTGCCCGCTGGTTGGCTGCAGGGATTGCTCAGCACCGTGTGGTCCGGTCGCACCACCGCCGGGCAAGTGAATGCCGACCTGGCGTTGGACGTGCGTGATCGCGGATTGCAGTCGTCCGGGCAGTTCGCGCTGGATCGCGTCGGTTTTGACACGCCGGCAGGCACGCTGGCGGCGCAGAACCTGAGCGCGACTGGCCGCTTCGGTCTGGACACCAACCGTAGTCCTGTCCAGATCGACCTGGACGCGAGCCTTGATGGCGGCGAGCTGCTGCTCGGCCCGATCTATGCGCGCCTGCCTGGCCATCCGGTGCAGCTGGGGCTGCGCGCTACTGCGCAGCGTGGTGCACTCGATTTCAGCCGCTTGCATGTGAATGATGCCGATGCCTTGCAACTCAATGGGGCGCTGGCATTTGATGCCAAGGGCACGTTGACGACGTTGAAACTCGCTGACTTCCACGCCAGCTTCCCGGCCGCCAACCAGCGCTACGGCCAAGCCTGGCTGAGTGCGCTGGGCCTGCGCGACGTGGCCATCGCCGGCGAGCTGGATGGCAGCATGGACTTGCGCGCCGACGGTCCGCACAGTTTTGCGCTCAGTACCACCGGTCTGGACCTGGCTGACGCGGCTGGCCGAGTGGCAGTCAGTGGATTGCACGGTGCACTGGATTGGGCCGTGCAGGGGGAGCGTCCGGCAACCACCCTGGCGTGGCGCGCGCTGCAGTTCTACCGGCTGCCGCTTGGCGGTGCACAGTCCCAATGGCGCAGCCAGAACGGTGTACTCGCACTGCGCCAGACACTGGCAATACCGATGCTCAAAGGCGCCTTGCGCATCGGTGCGCTGGACTGGCGTCCGGCCGCAGCACGCGGACAGCGCCTGAGCACGTCGCTGGCGCTGACCGGGGTGGATATGGCCGCGTTCAGCCATGCCATGGGCTGGCCGGCGTTCCCCGGCACGCTGGGCGGAGCGATTCCGTCGCTGCGCTGGGTCGACGACCGCATCGAACTGGAGGGCGGTTTGTCGGCAAACCTGTTTGACGGCTTTGTCGATATTACCCGGCTATCGTTGCAGGAGCCATTTGGCGCCAACCCGGTACTGGCAGCCGACATCGCGCTGCACCAGCTCGATCTGGGCGCGATCACCAGCGTGTTTGATTTCGGCAACATCACCGGTCGATTGGATGGTGCCATTGACGGCTTGCGTTTGGCCGACTGGAGCCCGGTGTCGTTCAAGGCTCACTTGCTGGCCGGCAGCGGCGGGCGCATCAGTCAGCGCGCAGTGAACAACCTCACCGCAGTGGGTGGCGGCGGTGTCGCCGCAGGGTTGCAAGGTGCCGTACTGAAGCTGTTCAAGACGTTTGGTTACAAGCGCATCGGGCTCAATTGCACACTGCATGGCACGGTGTGCCAGATGAGCGGCTTGGAGACAAGCAACGACGGCTACACTATCGTCGAAGGCAGCGGGTTACCGCATCTGCACGTCATCGGCCATCAGACCCAGGTCGACTGGCCAACGCTGGTACGGCGTTTGCGCGAGGCCATCAACGGCACCCCGCCGGAAGTGCGCTGAGAGTATGGCGCACAAACAATCTGATTCTCGTAACCTGGAGTCCCGCATGCGCAAGCTCATCTACGCCCTTTTGACCACGTTGGCGGTGACGCTGGTGGGTTGCGTCACCATCAACGTCTACTTCCCGGAGGCGGCCGCACAAAAAGCCGCCGATCAATTCATCGGTCACGTGCTCGGCGAGCCGGAGAGTGCGGCGAAACCTGCGCCAAAGACTCCGCCGACAACCGACAACCAGCACCGACAACCGTCCGCAATGTTGCTGAACCTGTTGATACCC
>CAJDVA010000019.1_pt1 | contig 15754 bp, 11 predicted proteins | sample 7391241 | NCBI WGS metagenome assembly CAJDVA01 (sample SAMEA7055678, study PRJEB34461) | soil metagenome | biome: terrestrial ecosystem; feature: Peninsula; material: soil | place: Antarctica | collected 2016
GCTGTGCAAGCGGCTTGGCGCGGGTCTGGCCGTGTCCGAGATGACCACGGCGGATCCCAAGCTGTGGCACACGAGCAAGTCGTTGCACCGCATGGATCACGACGGCGAGCCGGAGCCCATCAGTGTGCAGATTGCCGGCTACGATCCGGTGATGCTGGCCGAGGCGGCGCGCTTCAACGTTGCCAATGGCGCGCAGATCATCGACATCAACATGGGCTGTCCGGCGAAGAAAGTGTGCAACGTGTGGTCGGGCTCTGCGCTGCTGCAAGACGAGCCGTTGGTTGCGCGCATCCTCAAGGCAGTGGTGGATTCGGTCGACGTGCCGGTGACGCTGAAAATCCGCACCGGTTGGGATCGCGCCAATCGCAACGCACTGAACATCGCGCATATTGCCGAGGACGCCGGCATCGCTGCGCTCGCGGTGCACGGCCGCACGCGCGCCGATCGCTACGCCGGTGATGCCGAGTACGACACCATCACCGCAGTCAAGGCCGCGGTGCGCATTCCCGTGCTGGCCAATGGCGACGTGACCACACCGCAGCAAGCGCGCCATGTGCTGGACATCACCGGCGCCGACGCGCTGATGATTGGCCGCGGCGCGCAAGGCCGGCCGTGGATTTTCCGCGAGATCGCGCACTACCTGGCCTGCGGCAAGTTGCTGCCCGACCCCACGCCCACGGAAGTCGCTGCAATTCTGCTCGGTCATCTGCAACATCTGTACGCTTTTTACGGTGAACCGGCCGGTGTGCGCATCGCGCGCAAACATCTGGGTTGGTACGCGAAGGATCGCCCGGAGAACACCGCGTTCCGCCAGGTGGTCAATGGCGCCGAATCCGCAGCCGACCAACTACGCCTGACCCGCGATTACTTTGCCGCCCTCGCCCACGCTGCCGCGCTCGCTGCCTGACTTGCAGCGGATGTCACGTTCGGAGACATCTCCGGACGACGGGCCAACGGGGCATCCCACACGGGGACTCCCTTACGGCCGTGGGAAACGGAAAACGCGGAACGGGGAAAGGCCTCGTCAACCTGATGCAGTCAGGCCAGACCACGACCGCCGTGCCACGACACTACGTCGGCGTATCGCGTCGACGCTTTCGCTCCGCTCGCACCGGCGACGATCCGGATCGTCGCCCGGCACCCTTCCACCATTTGCATATGGACGCTTATATGGCTGTCCACAGCGCTCGTGATGGTGGCGAACAACGGTAAATACCTGGCGACGAGAGCCGAATCCCTCCACTCAGTCCACGAACCACCGTGTCCGACTCGAAGGCGGCCCATGGTGATTGACCCTGATCATTGACTCGGACGGCCATACGGCCTAATGTCACGCCACTATTCATGCTATCTCTTCATCCGGATATAGGGATACGTAACAGGGAATCCGATCGGATCGCCGGAGCTGCCCCGCAGCGGGCAGGTGAACGTTGCCTCAGCGCGTCCATGACTCTGAATGCCTGTACCCACCGGAAGCGTCCGCGCTTTTGGCTTGACGGTTCGTGCGATCGCTCCGCCGAACACGTCGGCTCGCCCGCGCGGGCGAAGGTCACAGCTCGGCTCACGCCGGGCGACTCCTTCTCTTTGCTCATGTCTGCAAGAGGAATTACTCACATGTCACTGGTTACCTTCTCCGGCTTCCCGCGCATCGGCCTCAAACGCGAACTCAAGCGCGCTCTGGAATCACACTGGCGCGGCGAAACCGATGCGGACGCCCTGCTCGATACCGCGCGCACACTGCGCCAGCGCCACTGGCAGCTGGCGGTCGACGCGGGTGCCGACGTGGTGCCATGCAACGACTTCAGTCTGTACGACCACGTGCTGGATACGGCCGTGTTGTTCGACGCGATCCCGGCACGCTACCGGACGGTATTTGCTGAAAGCCGTCTGGACGGCTATTTCGCCATGGCGCGCGGACACAAGCGCGGCGGTCACGACCTGCATGCGCTGGAAATGACCAAGTGGTTCGACACCAACTATCACTACATCGTGCCGGAACTCGAAGCCGGCCAGTGTTTCGCGCTGAACGGCGACAAGCCGGTCGCGGAATTCCTCGAGGCCAAGACGCTCGGCCACACCGCGCGGCCGGTACTGCTCGGGCCCGTCTCGTTTCTGCTGCTGGCCAAGACGGTGGACGGCAGCGACCGCCTCGCGCTGCTCGACGCATTGCTTCCGGCCTACGCCGAGCTATTGCGAAAATTGACCACCGCCGGCGCCGATTGGGTGCAACTGGACGAACCCTGTCTGGTCCTGGACCAAGACGTCGCCGAGCACGCCGCCTATCGCCACGCGTATGCCGTGCTGGCAGCCGCGCATGGTCCAAAAATCCTGCTGGCCACGTACTTTGGCGCGCTGGGCGACAACCTGACACTGGCCGCGTCGCTACCGGTGCATGGCCTGCATGTGGACCTGGTACGCGCACCGACGCAGCTGGATGCCGTACTGAAGGCGTTGCCAGCGCAGAGCATCCTGAGTGCCGGCGTGATCGACGGCCGCAACATCTGGCGCAGCCATCCGGAGAGGGTATTGCCCCTGCTGCGCAAGGCACTGGCGCGGGTGGGCAGCGAGCGGTTGTGGCTCGCGCCATCGTGCTCGCTGTTGCACGTGCCGATCGATCTTGCGGCGGAAACCGCGCTCGATCCGGCGCGCCGCGCAGCGATGGCATTTGCGCGGCAGAAGATCGAGGAGTTGCGGGAGTACGCCGACGCGTTGGCTGGCGGGATGCAAGCCGAAGCCGCGTTGGCCGCGCGGCAGGCGTTGCTGTCCGCGCAATCGCAGGCACCGGGCGTGCTCAATCCGGCGGTGCGCGCGCGGCTGCATGCACTGAGTCCGCAAAGCACGCTGCGGCGTTCCGCGTATGCCAAGCGCGCCATTACCCAGGCTGAGGCCCGCGCGCTGCCGCCGCTGCCAACCACCACGATCGGGTCCTTCCCGCAGACCGATGCACTGCGCACGGCACGCGCCGCACATCGCGCCGGCAAGCTGGACGATGCCGCGTACGACAAGCTGCTGGAGGCCGAGATTGAGCACGTCGTGCGCTTTCAGGAATCCATCGGGCTGGATGTGCTGGTGCACGGCGAACCCGAACGCAACGACATGGTCGAGTACTTCGGCGAGCAATTGGACGGCTATTTGTTCACCAGGCTCGGCTGGGTGCAAAGCTACGGCTCGCGCTGCGTGAAGCCGCCGGTAATCTGGGGTGATATCGCCCGCCCTGCGCCAATGACCGTGCGCTGGTCCAGTTACGCGCAATCGCTCACCGCCAAGCCGATGAAAGGCATGCTGACCGGCCCGGTGACGATGCTGCAGTGGTCATTCGTGCGCGACGACCTGCCGCGCGAAACCGTATGCCGGCAGATGGCGCTGGCGCTGCGCGACGAGGTGCACGATCTGGAAGCGGCGGGTATCGGCGTGATCCAGATCGACGAGCCGGCATTGCGCGAAGGCCTGCCGCTGCGCCGCGCGGATTGGGCCGGCTACCTGGCGTGGGCGGTGGAATGCTTCCGCATCACCGCCGGCGGTGTGCGCGATGCGACGCAGATCCATACGCACATGTGCTATTCGGAGTTCAACGACATCATCGAGGGGGTAGCCACCATGGATGCCGACGTGATCTCGATGGAAACCAGTCGTTCGCGCATGGAGTTGCTCGACGCGTTTGCACAGTTCCAGTACCCCAACGGCATCGGTCCCGGCGTGTACGACATCCACTCGCCGCGCGTGCCACCGGCGGCGGAAATCCTTGATCAGCTGCACAAGGCGCTCGCCGTACTGAAGCCGGAACAGTTATGGGTCAACCCCGATTGCGGACTGAAAACGCGCGGCTGGGCGGAGGTGGAACCGGCCTTGCGACACATGGTGGAAGCCGCGCGACAGCTGCGCGCCGAGCTGCAGCAAGTCGCCTGACGGAGCGAAACCTGCCCATCTGTGGTCGCGGCGTATTTGCCCCTCCCGCTTGCCCGACGGGGGCGAATTGCAGTCGCGGTCACCCCTCCCCCTGTGCAGCAGGGGGAGGCTGGGTGGGGGGTGCTCTCGCTCTCGGCGTGAACGTCAAAAGCACCCCGCCCCAACCCTCCCCTGGACACAGGGGAGGGAGAAAATCCTCGCAGTCGTGGCCGCGAACGCCCGCCGCAGTCCGCGGCAGCGATGATCCGCAAGGTAGCCGTCCAAACGGCTTGACCCGTGCCAAACTGCGTGTCGGACCACGGCGCGGCAGGCTGCAAAATGGCAGACCGCGTTGTATCATGCCCGGCTACATCTATCTCTCTATCCGCAGAAAAGGATATACGTCTCGATGTCCAACTACCTGTTCACCTCCGAATCGGTCTCCGAGGGCCATCCGGACAAAGTTGCCGACCAGATCTCCGATGCGGTGCTGGATGCGGTCATCGCCAAGGACCCGGCGGCGCACGTGGCTTGCGAGACCATGGTCAAGACCGGCGTGGCCATCGTTGCCGGCGAGATCACCACGAATGCGTGGATCGACCTGGAGACGATCACGCGCAAAGTCATCGTGGACATCGGCTACAACTCCAGCGAAGTCGGTTTCGACGGCGCGACCTGCGGCGTGCTCAACCTGATCGGCAAGCAATCACCGGACATCAATCAGGGCGTCGCGCGCAAGAAGCCCGAGGATCAGGGCGCTGGTGACCAGGGTCTGATGTTCGGTTACGCGACGAACGAAACGAAAGACATGATGCCGGCGGCGATCTACTACGCGCACCGTCTGGTCGAGCAGCAGGCGAGAGTGCGCAAGGCGAAAAAGTCGCCGCTGCCGTGGCTGCGCCCGGATGCCAAGAGTCAGGTCACCCTGCGCTACGAGAACGACAAGGCCGTGGCGATCGATGCCGTGGTGTTGTCGACGCAGCACGATCCGAGCGTCAAGCAGAAGGATCTGATCGAAGCCGTGCGCGAGCTGATCCTGAAGCCCGTGCTGCCAGCCAAGCTGCTGCACAAGGACACCAAGTTCCACATCAACCCGACCGGCAAGTTTGTCATTGGCGGACCGGTGGGCGACTGCGGCCTGACCGGGCGCAAGATCATCGTGGACACCTACGGCGGCTGGGCACGTCACGGCGGCGGCGCATTCTCCGGCAAGGACCCGTCCAAGGTCGATCGCTCCGCTTCCTATGCGGCGCGCTACGTGGCGAAAAACATCGTCGCCGCCGGCATTGCCGACCGTTGCGAAGTGCAGGTCAGCTACGCCATCGGCGTGGCCAAGCCCACCTCGATTTCCGTCACCACGTTTGGCACCGGCAAGATCGGCGACGAGAAAATCGAGCAGCTCATTCGCGCGCATTTCGACCTGCGCCCGTACGGCATCCTCAAGATGCTCGACCTGATCCACCCGATGTACCAGCAGACCGCCAGTTACGGTCACTTCGGCCGCACGCCCTACGAGATGAAGGACGCCAACGGCAACACCTTCACCGCCTTCTCGTGGGAAAAGATCGACAAGGCCGAGGCCCTGCGCAAGGCCGCCAGGCTGAAGTAAGCGGCGTCTGCACGTCAGCAACAAAATGGGCCGCCTCGTTGCGGCCCGTTTTTTTACTGACAACTGCCGCGGCGCAAACGCGGATTGCCCGACCGATGCTTGATCACCGTGGCGCGGTGTCCATCGCACGCACGCGGCACCCGATTCGGCGCTAGGCTTCGCCGATGCGAAGTGTCCTGCGCTCACCCATCCTTGCCGCGCTCGCCGCTGCCGTACTGTTCGGCGCCAGCACGCCGTTTGCCAAGGCGCTGCTGGGGACAATCTCGCCGATCCTGCTGGCCGGCCTGCTGTACCTGGGCAGTGGCATCGGGCTGGCGCTGATCCGCCTGCTGCGTGATCGCGGCTGGCACAGCCCGGCGCTGCCGGGTGCCGAGTGGCCGTGGTTGCTGGCGGCGATCGGCTTTGGCGGCGTGCTCGGGCCGGTGCTGCTGATGCTCGGATTGAGCCACACCTCGGCCGCCTCCGCGTCGTTGTTGCTGAACCTGGAAGCGGTGCTGACAGCGCTGCTGGCGTGGATCGTGTTTCGCGAGAACGCCGATCGCCGCATCGTGCTCGGCATGGCGCTGATCGTGGCCGGCGGCACGACACTGGCATGGCCGCACAGCTCCGACCGCGTATCGGCCGGCTGGGGTGCGTTGCTGATCGCCGGCGCATGCCTGTGCTGGGCGATCGACAACAACTTCACGCGCAAGGTGTCGGCCTCCGACGCGCTGTTCATCGCGGGATTGAAAGGCTTGATCGCCGGCGTGGTCAGTACCACGCTGGCGTTCGCATTGGGTGCGCGCTTGCCGGCAATACCCGCAGTGAGCGAGGCCATGCTGGTCGGCCTGCTCGGTTACGGCGCGAGCCTGGTGCTGTTTGTGCTCGCGCTGCGCGGCCTCGGCGCGGCGCGTACCGGCGCGTATTTCTCCACCGCGCCATTCATTGGTGCGTTGATCGCCATCGCCGGTTTTGGCGAAGCCACGTCCCCGGTTTTCTGGCTGGCGGCAGCCTTGATGGGCGCCGGCGTATGGCTGCATTTGACCGAGCGGCACGAACACCTACACACGCACGCACTGCTCACGCATACCCACCGCCATGTGCACGATGAGCACCATCAACACCCGCATGATTTCGACTGGGATGGCAAGCAACCGCACACCCACTCGCACACCCACACGCCGTTGACCCACAGCCATCCGCACTATCCCGACATCCATCACCAGCACAAGCATCCGCCATCCTGACCTCGACGTAGCTCACCTCGGTCATCACGCCAGGCACCGGCAGAATCAGCGGCGACAAAGCCGGCCGCCAATTCGCGCGCACTCCGTCACTCGCCAAGCAGGCGTGCCGAGGTTTTCGCCGTCGTTGACAGCACAAACTGACTGAGGCGCTCGGCCAGCTTGCGGCCACCCGCTGACAAAACTGCCGACACGGTATCAACCGCACCGGCCAGTGCGGCAGGCAGCTTGCGTGCCGCCTCGGCAGCCACCGTGCAGACAAACGGAGGTTGCATGCCGAGCTCGCGCGCCATCCGTGCCACCGGCTCCCGCCCCACCTTGCCTGGTGTGTACGCACCGCCGATGGCAAATGCAAAATCACGCGACAAGCCCGGCTACAACCGCGTGCACATCAGGTCATAAAACGGCGTGAGAAAAACGCCCTGGCCGGGCAACCTGCACATCGAGAGATTCTTCGCGTGGCTGTCGTTGTTGCCCACGTAGAGGTTGAAGAAAATCCAGCCAAGCAAGTTGCGCAGGTCGACCGCCGGCTGACTGCTGTGGCGGCGAATCAACTGTACGCATGCAACCAGCCCCGGGCCGCCTTCCTTCTCGTACTTGCTGCCCGACATGGTTCCGTTGAGCTGGCACAAATCGTATTGAACCACCCGACCAAGCGCGCCATCCGCCCGCAGCACGCGATCGAAGCGCTTGACCACGCACGCCGCAGTATGTGGCTCGTAGAAGACTTCGGCGGTGGGTACGGGCAAAATACCACGCGAGCGAAAGCGGGCTTGATGGCTGGCGATACAAAGCTTCGCGTGCTGCAGTTCAACCGGCTGACGGCGGCGAGCAATGCCCGCCCACGAGAACTTGCGAAACCATCTCGGGCAGGTCCCAGTTGGCGCAGCTTCGCGCGCGGCAGGTCGGGCAGCGGCCGCAGGCTTACTTGGTCGAGTTCATGACCGTGGCGGACAACCGACAAGTCATGTAGTCAGACTCGCTCACAATGCCCGTACTTTGCCGGCTTTGGCCTTGCGCGCGGCAGCGACGAGCTGGCGATCAAACGTGGCAATCGCGACGCCCTCGGGACACGCGGCGAGGTGCAATGCGTCGGCGAAATCCATGCCTTGCCCAGACCATTCGAGTGCTGCCGCGACGCGTTCGGGTTGTTCGAGCGACACGTTGCGCAAACCGGCAAACGCGGTCAGACCGGCATGCACCCGGTCGCGGTCGAACGCATACAGACTACGCAACACCCATTCTGTTTCCAGCATGACGGTCTGCAACAGCCATATGTCGTTCTCGTCGATCAGGCGTTTGACGACGCGCGACTGCGCCGCGTCATCTTCGGCGAGGTAACGCACGACGACGTTAGTATCGACCGCGAGCATGGCGACGTTTCACTTCGGCGACGATACTGGCGTCCATTTCCTCGAGGGTTTTCGCCGGCCCGTTGTACTTGAGCATGCCGAAAACATCTTCGGGCCGCGTCGGCTTGAACAGCGGCGCGGACGTGAGCAACACGCCCTGCGGTGTGTCCTGAACCACCAGCTTGGTGCCGGCGTCCCAGTTGCGCTTGCTGCGGATCGCCTTGGGCAGGATCACCTGGCCCTTGGTCGACACGGTGGTGACAAGTTTCTCGGCAGCGGCCATGGTCCGGACTCCGGTAAGACAAGGGTAAGATAACGCGACGAAACGGAGGCCACAAGCCACAGCGGATTGGGCCCGTTCGCTGCAATGGCCCGTTCGCCGCTCGACAAGCTCAGGGCGAACGGATGGCTAGCCAAACCGGCACCCGCCAGGTGCCGACCAACGGCCAGCTACAATGGGCGGATGTCTCTCATCCAATTGCAACGCGTCGACTTCAGTATCGGCGGCCCGCTCCTGCTCGAACAGGTGGACTTGTCGATCGACGCGAACGAACGAGTGTGCATCGTCGGGCGCAACGGCGAGGGCAAATCCACGTTGATGAAGCTGATCACCGGCGAGCTGCACGCCGACGACGGCGAGGTGCGCCTGCAAAACGGCGTGGTCGTGGCGCGCATGGCGCAAGAGGTGCCGCAGGACACCGCCGGCAGCGTGTTTGACGTGGTGGCGGAAGGGCTGGGCGATCTGGGCCGGTTGCTGGCGCGCTATCACCACCTGCTGACGATTGGCGATTTCGACACGCTGGGCGACGTGCAAACGAAGATCGAGGCACAGCACGGTTGGGATCTGGATCGCCGTGTGGACGAAGTGCTGACGCAACTGGAACTGCCCGGCGACGCCGACTTTGCCGCGCTGTCCGGCGGCATGAAGCGCCGCGTGTTGCTGGCCCAGGCGCTGGTGCGCAAGCCCGACGTGTTGCTGCTGGACGAGCCGACCAACCACCTGGACATCGAAGCCATTGGCTGGCTGGAGACGTTCCTCAAGCAGTTTTCCGGCAGCATCATCTTCATCACCCATGACCGCAGCTTTGTGCGCGCGCTGGCCACGCGCATCGTCGAGATTGATCGCGGCGCGGTCACTGACTGGCCGGGCGATTACGACAACTATTTGCGTCGGCGCGAGGAGCGCCTGCACGCCGAGGCGCAACAAAACGCGCTGTTCGACAAGAAACTGGCGCAGGAAGAAGTATGGATTCGCCAGGGCATCAAGGCCCGACGCACGCGCAACGAAGGGCGCGTGCGTGCGCTGGAGGCACTGCGCAACGAGCGCGCCAAGCGCCGCAACCTCACCGGCAACGCGAAGATGACGCTGGGCCACACGCACGCGTCCGGCAAGAAAGTGATCGACCTCAAGCACGTGACGCACGGCTTTGATGGCCGCGTGTTGATCGACGACCTGAGCACCACGGTGCTGCGCGGCGATCGCATCGGCATCATCGGCCCGAACGGCGCGGGCAAAAGCACGTTGCTGAAGATCATGCTCGGCGAATTGATCCCGCAGCACGGCACGGCGGAGATGGGTACCAGCACGCAGATCGCGTATTTCGATCAGCATCGGTTGCAGCTGGACAACGCGCTCAACGCGGTCGACAACGTCGCCGGCGGGCTGGAGTTCATCGAGCTCAACGGCCAGCGCAAACACATCATCGGCTACCTGCAGGATTTCCTGTTTTCACCCGAGCGGGCACGCGCGCCGATCACGCGCCTGTCTGGCGGCGAGCGCAATCGTTTGCTGCTGGCAAAACTTTTCGCGCAGCCATCCAACCTGCTGGTGATGGATGAACCGACCAACGATCTGGACGTGGAAACACTGGAGCTGCTGGAAGAATTGCTGACCGATTACAAGGGCACGTTGCTGCTGGTGTCCCATGACCGCGCGTTTCTCGACAACGTGGTGTCCAGTACGCTGGTGCTGGAAGGCCACGGCCAGATCGGCGAGTACATCGGCGGCTATACCGACTGGCTGCGCCAGCGCCCGCAGCCCGGCCGCGTTGCGGCGGCAACCGACAAGCCGGCCGATACGCACTCCGCCACGGCCCCGGTGCCATCTGCCGCCGCCAAACGCAAGCGCAGCTTCAAGGCCCAGCACGAGCTTGAGCAACTGCCGAAGCGCATCGAAGAACTGGAGGCGGACATTGCCAGGCGCACGCAAGCCATGAACCAGCCGGCGTTCTTTCAGCAGGACAGCGCCGCCATCGTCCAAGCCAACGACGAACTGGTGGCCGCGCAAAACGCGCTGGACAGCGCGTACGCACGCTGGGCTGAACTGGACGGCTGAAAGCCAAGCGCAGAGCCGCCCCTCCGCCTTCGACACCTTCCCCCGGCAAGCGAGGGAGGGAGTGGTCACGCGCTGCTGCTTGCTCCGCTTGCCCCGCGGGCGGGGAAGGAAACGACTCCTGCGGCGCTGCCCGCTGCACCCTCTCACTCGCGCCGCGTATCATCCCGTCTTTACCTCGCGGAAGACTCAGCATGCTCACGCTTTACTACAGCCCCGGTTCCGCCAACCTGGTGGTGCATCTGACCCTGCTTGAGCTTGGCGTGGCGCACACGCTGGAGCGCATTGATCTGGACGCCGGACAACAGCGCAGCGCGGCGTATCTGGCGCTGAATCCGAACGGCGTGGTGCCAACGCTTGTAATTGATGGCGTGCCACACGGCGAGGCGGCGGCGCTGACGATGTTGCTGGCCGAGCGCCATGCCGAAGCCGGTCTGGCACCGGCACCGGGCAGCGCCGCGCGCGCGGATTACCTGCAATGGATGTTGTACCTGGCCAACACGCTGCAGCCGTTGTTTCGCCAGTGGTTCTATCCGGCCGATCACCTGCCATCGGCGGCGGACAGCATCAAGGAAGCCGCGCGCATCGGTATCGAGGCGTCGTGGTCGCACATCAACAACCATCTCGCTGCGCACGGCCCGTACCTGCTGGGCGCCACGTTCAGCGTGGTCGATCTGTACGTGCTGATGCTGATGCGCTGGTCGCGCAACATGCCGCACCCGGCGACCACCTGGGCCAACCTCTCGTCACTGGCCGACAAGCTCAAGGCGCGGCCCTCCTGGAAACAAGTGTGCGACGCCGAAGGCCTGGTCGAGTGGGCATGAGTGGATGGCGCCAACCGCGCCGATGACGCGGCCTGGGTGACGATCGAACATGACTGACGCCGGCTCCGACACGCCGGTTCCACCTGACCGTTGGGCGGTGTATCTGCTCGAGTGCGCAGACGGGCGCGTCTACACCGGCATCGCGCGCGACCCGCAAGCGCGCTACGCCAAACACCTCGCCGGCAAGGGCGCGCGCTTCACCCGCTCCAACCCTCCACGGCAAATGCTCGGCTGGGTCTGGGTGAGCGGACACGGCGACGCATTGCGCCTGGAGATGGCGTGGAAAAAGCTGCCGCGCGCCGCGCGTATCGCGGCGTTGCGCGCAGGTATGACTTCAGCGGCAGCGATCGTCCAGCAGCGGTGCCAATAGCGGTTGCTGGCGGCTCCGTCGCTGCGCTCCTTGAGCCGCCCTGCACGTTGAGCCGCCCTGCATGTAGCGCGCCCGGAGCATCGCAACCGAAGTCGCTCCCACAAAAACTGGCGCGAGTTCAGCCGGTGTTTTGCAAACCGGCCGAGACGCCGTTGACGCAGGCGACGAGTGCGTGCAGCAGCGTGTCGTCGGCGCGCTTGCCGGCACGCCAGCGGCGCAGCAGGTCCACTTGCAGCAGGCTCATGGGGTCGACATACGGGTTGCGCAGGCGGATCGACGCGGCCAGGCGCGGGTCGCCGTGCAGCAGCGCGTCGCTGTGCTTGAGTTGCAGTACACCGTCGCGCGTGCGCTCGAACTCGGCGCGGATCAACGCAAAAAACTCGTCGTGCAGCGGGCCGGACAACGTGGAGAACGCTTCGGCGATATCCAGATCGCACTTGGCCAGCACCATCTCCACGTCATTCAGCGCGTTGTTGAAGAACGGCCAGTCGCGCGCCATCTCGCTCATGGCCTCCGCCCCAAACTGCTGCACGCCATATTCCAGCGCGCTGCCCAAGCCATACCAACCGGGGATGATGGCGCGGCACTGCGTCCACGCAAACACCCACGGGATGGCGCGCAAATCCTGCACGCCGTGCATGCTGCGGCGGCTCGCCGGACGCGAGCCGAGCGTCATCTGTTCGATCACGTCAATCGGCGTCGCGCTGCGAAAATAGTCGACAAAGTGTTCGCGTTCGACGAATGCGCGATAGGTTTCCCGGCTGCGCGCGGACAAGGTATCCATCTGCTCGCGCCAGCGTTCTTCGCGTGGCTCGGCCTCACGCGGACGCAAACTGGCGCGCAGCACGGCACCAACGGTTTGTTCCAGATTGCGCAAGGCCAATGCGCGAATGCCGTACTTGCGATGGATCACCTCGCCCTGCTCGGTCACGCGCAACACGCCGGCCACCGTGCCGCGCGGCGAGGACATCAGCGCCGGCGTCATGCGCGCGCCGCCACGGCTGGCCGAGCCGCCGCGACCGTGAAAAAACGCCAACTGGATATTGGCCGCGCCCGCCACTTCCAGCAGCCGCACTTGCGCGCGCTGCAAGCCCCAGCGTGAGGCCAGCGTGCCGCCATCCTTGCCGCTGTCGGAATAACCCAGCATCACCCATTGCTGATCGTTGCGCGTCGCCAAATGCTGGCGATAGACCGGGTCGTCGAGCAGCGCCCGCAGCGTTGCCGGCGCGTTGTGCAAGTCATCGACGGTTTCGAACAACGGCGCGATATCCAGCGGGACTGCATCCGCGTTCCTGGCGCCGGCACCGGGTGGCAATGCCACCAAACCCCCGCGGCGCGCGAGCGCCAGTACCGCCAGCACGTCAGCCGCAGAGCGCGCCATGCTGATGATGTACAGACCCGTCGCGCCGCTGCCGTGCTGGCGCCGGCTGTCGCGCAAGGTGACAAACACGGCTTGCAACGCTGCGGCACCCGGATCGTCGCACGCAGAGAACACCCGCTCGCCGCTGGCATACGGACGCAGCCGATCGGCGCGTTCCGCTACATCACGCACAGCCCAATCCGGGTCGCCCAGCAAGGCCGCCAGCGCGTCGTCATGCACGCGTGAATCCTGCCGCGCGTCCAGCCGCGCCAGATGAAAGCCGAAACTGCGCACGCGCCAGATCAAGCGCGCAACCGCGTACGTTCCGGCATGCAGGCCGCGATGCTCGACCAGGCTGTCGGCGATCAACCGCAGATCAGCCAACAGTTCATCAACGGACGTATAGCCGTCTGTCTCATCGTTGACGGTGGCGCGCAAGCGTGCGCCCATCAAATGCAGCAGACAGCGATACGGCATGTCGGCATGGCGGGGGCGGATGCGTGCTGCCGCCGCCGGATAGCGGGCCAGATAATCCCCCAGGCGTGCGCGCAACGCCGGCGTCACGCCGACACGATCGTCGGTCTGGCTGAGCTGGCGCGCCAGCGCGGAAACGTCCCCGCGGTAACGCCCCAGCACTGCCACGCGCTGCGACGCGAGGCAGGCAGCCAGCGTGTCCGCACCGACGCTGGGGTTGCCATCCATATCGCCACCAACCCAACTGGCGAAGCCGAGCAGACGCGGCAACTTCACCGCCACGCCATAGACCTCGCGCAAGGCGTGGCTCAAGGCCTCGTACAACGCCGGCACGATGCGGTACAGCGGGTTGGCCAGGTAGAAACCCACGTGCTCGTACTCGTCCTGCACGCTTGGCCGCACGGTGGACGCCTCGGCGGTCTGCCAGCCAGCGGAGAGCGCGACAAAGATGCGGTCGGCGTCCTCGGCGCGCTCCTGCGGCGTGCGGTTCTGGTCGAAACCGTCGACCAGCGAGCGCACGATGGCCTGCTCTTTCTCCAGCAGCGAGCGACGCACCGCTTCGGTCGGGTGCGCGGTAAACACCGGCTCGATCCACAGTTTATCCAGCCAGCCGATCAGCTCGTCGGCGCCGACGCCTTGCGCCTTGAGTCGGGTCAGCACGTCGAGCAGGGACTCGGGTTGCGGCGCACTGCCCTCGCGCTGGTAATCGCGGCGACGACGAATGCGATGCACGCGCTCGGCGATATTCACCACCTGGAAATACGTGGCGAACGCGCGCGCGAGCGCTTCGGCGGTCACCGCATCCAGCCCGGCCAGGGAAACAGCCAGATCATGCACCGAGGCACCTTCGTGGCGGCGATGAATCGCGGCCAGGCGCACCTGCTCGACGCGATCAAACAATGCGGCACCGCCCTGCTCGACCAGCAGCTTGCCGACCATCGCGCCGAGTCGACCGACGTCCTCACGCAACGGGTCGTCTGGCGGCAAAAACTCCGGTTCGCGATGTTTGTGCATGCAACCACTCCCGTTCAAGACACCACGGCAGCGTAACCAATCGCGCTGCATGCAAGGCGTCGGCGCGCATCTGCCGTTACAATAGCCCTCTTGTACTGCCCGCCGAGGGGCGCTGCGACCGTTCATGACGCGGAGTTTGCCGCCGTCGTGAAACCGGCCAGGCTCGGCGCGGCACGTCCCACAACGGCGCTCAACATGCGAGTCCCTTCGCCGCAGACCGGCCATCCATGGCCGGACTCCTCGAAAGAGCCACGCGAGTCCCTTCGCCGCAGACCGGCCATCCATGGCCGGTCTGCTCGAAAGAGCTACGCGATTCCTGCACGGAAGACCGGCCAATGGCGGCCGACTCCTCGAAAGAGCCTCGCACTAACCGGAGATGCCCATGAACGCTGTCAGCAAAGCAATGCCACATCAGGATTTCAAGGTCGCCGACCTGGCGCTCGCCGACTGGGGCCGCAAGGAACTGGACATTGCCGAGCACGAGATGCCGGGCCTGATGTCCATCCGCAAGAAGCACGCCGGCAGCAAACCCCTGCGCGGCGTGCGCGTGACCGGCTCGCTGCACATGACGATCCAGACCGCCGTGCTGATCGAGACGCTGAAGGACATCGGCGCCGATGTGCGCTGGGCCTCGTGCAACATTTTCTCCACGCAGGACCACGCGGCCGCCGCGATCGCGAAAACCGGCACACCGGTATTTGCGTGGAAGGGCGAGACGCTGGAGGAATACTGGGATTGCACGCTGGAGGCGCTGAGCTTCCCTGATGGCAAAGGGGGCTACCTCGGCCCGCAGCTGGTGGTCGACGACGGCGGCGACGCCACGCTGCTCATCCACAAGGGCTACGAACTGGAAAACGGCAGCCAGTGGGTCGACGAAAAAGCTTCCTCGCACGAGGAACAGGTGATCAAGAACCTGTTGCAGCGCGTGGCCAGCGAGCGTCCCGGCTACTGGCATACCGTGGTCAAGGACTGGAAGGGTGTCTCCGAGGAAACCACCACCGGCGTGCATCGTCTGTATCAACTGGCCGAGGCCGGCACGCTGTTGATCCCGGCGATCAACGTCAACGACTCGGTGACCAAATCCAAGTTCGACAATCTGTATGGCTGCCGTGAATCGCTGGCCGATGGCCTGAAGCGCGCGATGGATGTGATGCTGGCCGGCAAGGTGGCAGTCGTCTGCGGTTACGGCGATGTTGGCAAGGGCTGCGCGCATTCGTTGCGCGCGTATGGCTCGCGCGTGGTGGTTACCGAGATCGATCCGATCAACGCGCTGCAGGCGGCGATGGAAGGCTTCGAGGTCAACACCGTCGA
>CAJDVA010000022.1_pt1 | contig 15339 bp, 17 predicted proteins | sample 7391241 | NCBI WGS metagenome assembly CAJDVA01 (sample SAMEA7055678, study PRJEB34461) | soil metagenome | biome: terrestrial ecosystem; feature: Peninsula; material: soil | place: Antarctica | collected 2016
CCGGGCGGTGCCCGAGGTCGGCACCAGAAAACCGGCAATCATGCGCATCGCGGTGGATTTACCCGCGCCGTTGGGACCAAGCAGACCCAGCACCTGCCCCGGCTCGACGCGGATACTCAGCGCATCCACCGCAGTCAGGTTGCCATAACAGCGGGTCAGCCGGTCGGTCTCGATCATGTCCGTCGCGTCGTACTGCCCAAGCGGCAGCCGTCTTCAAGGGTAGCCGATAAGCGGCGCGGTAACGCGTGTGCGGCAACCGGTGTCGCTTGTTCTGCTGGTGCGGGGAGCCGCCAGGGGCGCTGATACAAGCCAGCGTTTTGGCTGTGGTTCTTCCCTTCCCCCCCGTTCGCGGGGGAAGAGGCTGAAGGCGGCAGGGTGGAGGCGCTCTTCGGCATGACCGCATCACAGCCGCCACGGCAAGGCATCGCGGCATGCGCTTGCCCCGAGCAACGCGGTACCGGACCTGCTCTCGCACGCAAGCTCCAGACCGGATGCATCACTGCAACAGCCGGCTGCGCCGCACAAAAAAGCCTTCCGCGAAGAAGGCTTTTCTCGAAGCGTCAGCCGTGTCGATGATGTGGGTGGCGCCGCATCACTCCGCAGCGCTGGACGCTGTTGCGGGCGCACTGCTTGTGCTTGCCGGGGCCGGCGCCGTGCCGGCTGGGGCGGGCGCAGCATCGAGGGTCGGCGGCTGTATGCCGGCTTCCTGCTCAGGCGTCTGCTGCGGCGCGTCGCTGAGTGGCAGATAGACCGCGTACTTCGCGTAGGTCGTGACCTCACCGGTGGCGCCCTTTACCTCCGGCGAAACCATGACGTCATAGGAGCGGTTGACCACATCATCGAACCGGTAACCATGCGTCTGCGCGTAGGCCTTGAGCATGTCGCGGGTCAGCGGCACACCGGCGAACGTGCCGTTCCACATGCCCTTGAGCGCGGGACCACCAAATGCAAGCGTGGCACGCACGCCGTTGCCAACAATGAGACGGCCAAAGCGGTCATGACTGCCGGGCGCAGCCTTGGCAGCGGCAGCGTCAGCGGTGGCGTTCGCATCGTCGGACCCACCGGAAGTATCAAGTGCCGGCGGTGTAGCGGCAACCAACTGCTCGCTCTGGCCATTGACGGTCAGCGTGCTGGAATCAATCGGCAACGCAACGTCAAACGTATAGGTCTGATCGCCGTAGTTCGTGGTGATGACGATGCGCGGCCCGGTGATGTTGACGCCCAGCCGCTTGGCAGCGGCATCGAGCTCGGTGACAGCCTTGGTGATGGCGTCTTCCAGACCATCGAGACCGTCCTTGCGCTCGATCGAGGTGGCGATCAGCAATATCGGCTGCGGTTGCGTCTGTTCGATCGCCGGCACCATCTTGCTGTAGTCGACATTCGGGATCGCCGCCAGCACGTTCTGCAGGCTGCTCAGACCCCCTTGAATGAACGAATCGGGCTCGCCGTGAATGTACAAGTTGGCGAAGCGATTGATCAGATTCCAGCCGTATTTGACGTCATACGCCCAGTTGATTTCGGTCAGCTGGCCACGGCTGCCCTTGCGCTCCAGACTGAACGTGAAGTGCTTGTCCAGACCGCGCCAAGCGTTGTCCAGATCCCACACGATGGTGGCGCTGGGCGTCGTGGTGTCGACCTTGTCGAACCCCGGCGTGGCGCTGGCGATGGTCAAGCCACCATTGCCGATCTTCGGCGCAGTGCTGATCCAGCTGATCTCCGCGCCGGGCCCGAACGACTTGCCATCCAACTTGAACTGGATGCCGCGATCTCGCGAGCGCAACACCGCGTACTCCGGGAAGCGACGAAAATTGTCGAGCACGTCATAGACCTGACGCAGATCCTTGCCGACCGTCAGCGAGCGATCCACATGACCACTGCCGGGGCTGGCCACACCTGCCACGACACCGACACCGGCGACGATGAGCAAGGCCACAAGAAATTCAAGGACACGCATCATTCCAGAGTTCTCCGAGCGTCTCTACGCAATAGCAAGGTATCGTCCCGGCATCCGCGCGAGCCACGAAGGGGTCGCGTAGCGCAAGACTGAGGGCCGGCAAATGCCGAAGTTACGGATGTTACTTGCTCACGCGCTGGAACGCCATGACGTTTTGCGCGGCCCACCGGACGTCTGCAAACCCGGATGCAGCAACGCTGTGCACCCCGCCAACCGGCATGCATTCGCCCGCTACCAGCGCCCTGCAATACCGATGTGGAACGCGCCGTGCCCGGCAGTCCACGATGCGGCACAAGCAGCCGCCACACGTCAAACGATGCCCATCTCGAGGGCCTTGAGCACCGCGCGCGTGCGATCGCGCACGCCGAGCTTGGACAGAATATTGGAAACATGATTCTTCACCGTACCCTCGGCCACGCCCAGCGAATTCGCGATTTCCTTGTTGCTGTAGCCGCCGGAAAGCAGGCGCAGGATTTCCGTCTCGCGCTCGGTCAGCGGATCAGGCTGCTCCAGGCTGGTGAAATGGTTTTGCATGCGCGCCACGCCAGCCATCAGCCGTTGCGTGACCATCGGCGCCACCAGCGAACCGCCCGCCGCAACCGTGCGCACGGCCTCCACCAATTGCTCCAGCGTGACATCCTTGAGCAGGTAGCCGCGCGCGCCCGCCTTCAGGCCCTGCAACACAAGCTGATCATCGTCGAACGTGGTCAGGATGATCGTGGGCGGCAGCTCGTTGCGCGCGGCCAGCGCATGCAGCACCTCCAGCCCGCTCATGCTGGGCATGCGCAGATCCAGCAGCACCACATCGGGCTTGACCCGGGGAATGTCCTGCACGGCCTGCGCACCATCGGCACACTCGGCCACGACGCGGATGTCCGCAGCCAGGTCCAGTAGCGAGCGCACACCCTGACGCACCAGATTCTGATCGTCGACAAGACACACGGAAATCATCGCGATTCCTCGGCTAGCGGAGCAGGAATGGTGGCAACGCCCGCGCAAAGCGAACGCGGCCCGGCGCGCATTCTCGCACGCCGACTGCACGCGCAGGCGAGCACCCGAACGCCTACAACACTGTCAGCGCTGGCGGCTCCGAGCGCAGCGGCGCATGCGCCAGCGCGCTGTGCTCACCCAGTGGCAGACGTACCGTGAGCGAGAAGCCCTGGCTCACGCCGCTGTCCAGACTGACACTGCCGCCAAACTCGGCCAGCCGCTCGCGCATGCCGGACAAACCATTGCCTGGCGCAATGCGCCCCACCCCGCGACCATCGTCGCGCGCGTGCAAGCCCAGCAGGTTCGCCTCGGCATACGCAAAATTGAGCCACAGGTTGCGTGCACCAGCGTGCTTGGCCGTGTTGGTGATGATCTCCTGCGCACAACGCAGCAATACCTGCGCGCGACGCGGGTCCTCCACGCTGAAGCGCGGCGGCATCACCACGTGCACAGCAAGGCCCGGCACGCCGTCGATCAGGCTGCGCAATGCCTGGGTCAGGTCAATGGCATCGTCCTGGCGCAACTCACTGACCACTTCACGCACGTCGGCCAGCAAATGTCTGGCCGTGCTCTGTGCCTTGCGCACATGCGCGCTGGCCGCCTCGTTGGTGAGGTGGCTGGCCACCTCCAGATTCAAGCTGAGCGCGGTCAGGTGATGGCCGATCAGATCGTGCAGATCGCGCGCAATGCGCATGCGTTCGGCAATTCGACTGGACTCCGCCAGCAGCGCACGAGTGGCGCGCAGCTCGGCATTGAGCCGGCGCTGCACCTCGCGTTGTTCGGCTTGCTGGCTGGCCACGGTGGAAGTGAAAAACACCAGTGCCGACAACCCCAGATACATGCATACCTGCAGAATTGCCATGCCCGGCGTCCACCCCGCGTAGCTGGCAATGACCGGAACCAACAGCAGATTCTGCACCAGCAACCAGACCAGACCGGCGATCATCGGCATCTGCCACGGCAGTACGACCGCGATCACCAGCATCAGCATCGCCGACAGGCCGCTCTGGCTGAACCAGCCCACGGCAATCGCCGAGCCGGTGAGCAACACCATGCCGAACAACTTGGCCACCTGCCGCGACGCCGAGGCGCGCGCAGCCGTGGGGGTTCCGGTCAGTGCCAGATATGCAAAACCAAACAACACATAGGACAGGATCCAGCCGGACAGCGTCGGATTGCTCCACCATGCACTGACCCGCGCCAAGCCCCAACTGCCCTGCCACAGCGGTACGCTGACGCACAGGTAGGTAAAAAAACCCGTGTAGCGCAAGACGCGAATATGATTGAAGTGGGACCAGGGCATGTCTCGCATCATAGGCGAGCGCAGCCTCGACGCAATGCGTATTCAGGCACTCTCGCGCCACCGCCCGGACCCATCACGCTACGCGCGCCGCAGCAAATTCGACCTGTATGACCCCGAGCCGCATGGCATAATGGGACCTTGCGCAAGACCGGTGGTCGGCCTTGACGGTGTATTCATCCATGCGGAGCAACGAATGGCCCTTGCCATCCGCGATGTGCGCGAGCAGGACCTGGGCGCCGTGCTGGCGCTCAACAATGCCGCCGGTCGTTCCATTCTGGCCCTCACCGCGACGCAGTTGCGCTATTTCCACGAGCACGCCGAATATTTCCGCGTGGCGGAGATCGACGGGCACCTGGCCGGATTCCTCATCGCACTGCGTGAAGGTGGCACCTACCCCAGCCCCAACTACCGCTGGTTTGCCGAGCACTACCCGCAGTTTGTCTACATCGACCGTATCGTGATTGCGAACGCCTACCGTCGCCATGGCCTTGGCCGCGTGTTCTATTGCGACGTGCACAGTTATGCCGAAGTGCGCGTGCCGCTGCTTACCTGCGAGGTCTTTCTGGAACCGCGCGACGACGTGGTGGTGCTGTTTCACGGCACCTACGGCTTTCAGGAAGTCGGCCAGCAGCGCATGGGTGAGGATGGTCCGAAAGTCAGCCTGCTGGCGCGGGATTTGCCCAGCTACGCTTACGTGCGTGATACCTGGCTCGAACACGGCGGCCTGCCCGACGTGCCTTGGCTGGCGGAGCGCGCACGCCCGCAGACGACCGCCACCGCGCCGCGGCGTATTGCCGGAGAGCGCACGCAGTGAAGGCCAAACTGGACGCCAGCGACGCCTGCGACCTGCGTTTTGGCCAGGTTGGCATGGCCTGCGTGCGCGTGCGTCGCGTGGATGCCGCCGCCTTGTGTGGCGAACTGGAACGCCGCGTGCGCGCCGCGCCGCAAATGTTTGCGCGCGCGTCCGTGGTGCTGGACCTGAGCCACCTGCTGCAGCTACCCGACGACGGCGCGGTTGACGCCTTGCTGGAAGCGGTGCGCAGCGCCGGCATGCTGCCGGTCGGGCTGGCGTACGGCACAAGCGAGACCGAAGCGCTGGCCAAACGCATGGGTTTGCCGTTGATCGCCAAGTTTCGCGCCGCGTATGAGCCAGCCAGTGGCGATGCATCAGCAGCACTGGAGGTCACGCTCCCGCCGGAGCCGATACCCACGCCAGCCGCAGATGCACGCGAAGCCATCCTGTCGGCACCAGCGCCGGGCACTACCCAGGTTTCCATGTACCACGCCGGTTCCGTGCGCTCCGGCCAGCAGTTGTACGCACGCGACCGCGACTTGATCGTCACCGGCGCCATCGCCAATGGCGCAGAGGTCATCGCCGATGGCAACATCCACGTCTATGGCAGCTTGCGTGGACGCGCCATGGCCGGTGCGCAAGGCGACACATCCGCGCGGATCTTCGTCGCCGATTTTCGTGCCGAACTGGTCGCCATAGCCGGCCAATATCGCGTGTTTGAACAGATCCCTGACAACCTCGAAGGCCAGTCCGTGCAATGCTGGCTGGATGGCGAAAAGCTGTTGCTGGCGAAACTGTGATCACCTGCAACCGACTACCACCACAACAACACATCATGCGGAGATGGGCCATTGAGTGCTGAGATCATCGTTGTCACCTCCGGCAAGGGCGGGGTCGGCAAAACGACCACCAGCGCCTCGCTCGCCACCGGGCTGGCCATGGCCGGCAAGAAAGTGGCCGTCATCGACTTCGACGTCGGCCTGCGCAATCTCGACCTGATCATGGGTTGCGAGCGGCGCGTGGTTTACGACTTCGTCAACGTCGTGCACGGCGAATCCACGCTCAAGCAATCGCTGATCCGCGACAAGCGCCACGACAACCTGTACGTGCTGGCCGCGAGCCAGACACGGGACAAGGACGCGCTGAACGTGGAAGGTGTCGAGAAGGTGCTGGACGGCCTGTCGGCAGAAGGTTTTGAATACATCGTGTGCGACTCCCCGGCCGGCATCGAGAAAGGCGCTCATCTGGCGATGTATTTTGCCGACCAGGCGGTCGTTGTGGTCAATCCGGAAGTGTCCTCGGTGCGCGATTCGGATCGCATCCTCGGCCTGCTCGCGAGCAAGACCCGACGTGCCGAGCGCGGTGAAACTCCGGTCACCCAGCACTTGCTGCTGACCCGCTACAACGCGCATCGCGTAGCGATTGGCGAGATGCTCAGCGTGAAGGACGTCGAGGAAATTCTCGGCATCGACGTAGTCGGGGTGATCCCCGAATCCGCCAACGTGCTGACCGCGTCCAACAACGGTATTCCGGTGATCGTAGACGCCGAATCGCACGCCGGTCAGGCCTACAGCGACACCGTCGCCCGCATTCTTGGAGAGGAGCGCCCATTGCGCTTCGTCGAGGTGCCCAAAAAGGGCTTTCTCCAGCGCGTATTCGGAGGCTGATCACAATGGGCATTCTCGATTTTCTCAGGCGCAAACCGGAAGCCACCGCCACCGTCGCCCGTGAACGCCTGCGCATCATCGTCGCGCAGGAGCGTTCCACCCGCGGCGCACCCGATTATCTGCCAATGATGCGCAACGAGCTGCTGGAAGTGATCAAGAAATATGTGCATGTCGATATCGAGGACATCAATATCAACGTCGAGCGCGGCGCCGATCACGAGATCCTCGAACTGTCCGTGACGCTGTCTGGCGGCCCGGAACCGGACAAGGTCAAGACTGGCAAGCCGGGAAAGAAGGCTGGCCGCGCGGCCAAGGCCAGCTGATTCCACTGCAAAGCGCCGCCATGCACCCAGACGCCTCCGGGCAAATGCAACACACTGATGTCGCCGGCGTCATGTGCGTGGGCGAGGTGGGGTTTGCTGCGGCGGCGACGCTGCTTGCCCGCTTCGGTCTGCGGTTGCACAAGGTGCCCGCCGGCGAAGCCATTCCCGGCAGCTACTGGGGCGACACTGAGGCGGGAGTTATCGGCAACGCCGTGTATGCGCGCGACGACACACCGGTGCACTCACTGCTGCATGAGGCCTGTCACCTGATCGTGCTGCCGCTGGAGCGACGTCTGGCCGTGCATACCAACGCCACGGATTCCATCGAGGAAGAGGACGCCACCTGTTACCTGCAGATCACGCTGGCCGACGCGTTTCCTGATGTTGGCCGCCAGCGTCTGATGGCCGACATGGACACCTGGGGTTATTCGTTCCGGCTTGGCTCCACGCGCGCCTGGTTTGAACACGACGCCACCGAGGCGCAAGTATTCCTGCGCGCACGCGGCCTGCTCTGAGCCACGTCGGGACACGCCCACCATCGCCACCGCGCACCTGATTCGCGCTGGGGCCCAGCCGACATGCGGTGGCGGGCAGTGCCCGCCCTGCGAAAACCTGCGCAGCCATGTCACTCCGGCGCGGGATGGCCACTCCTCCACGGGTAGGGCGGGCACCGCCCGCCGGCTTCGCGCGGCTGAGCCTCGGCGTCAATCAGGACCGCGCATCACCACATCGGCCACGCCGGATGCGGGCATGCGGCGCGTCCGACCCGTGCAGCAGATTGTGCCGCCCAGCCAAGGCGACCCGCAGCACACAACGTGATCAGCGATGCGACACGTTCGGATCACCAGCGACGTACCAGCGCCACGGCTCATCCACCGCGTGGCTGATGCCGACGCGCCCAGTCACCACCGGTTCGAGCGGTGGCGGCGTACCGTCGTCAACAATGCGGAAGCCACCCTTGCCGGTCACCAGATCAATGCCGTCGTGCACGCCACTGATACCCAGCGCCTGCGTCAACCGCGCCGGGCCGCTGCACAGGTCGCGATCACCATGCGCCTTCGTCCGTACCTCGCGCATCGCCTCCAGTCCGGTCAGCGGCGCCAGCGCACGCAACAGTACCGCAACGCCTTCGTCCACCTCGCCGCACACGGCGTTGCAGCACCAGTGCATGCCGTAACTGAAATACACATACAGCATGCCGGGCGGTCCGAACATCGTGGCGTTACGCGCGGTCTTGCCGCGATACGCATGCGCAGCCGGGTCGAACGAACCGCAGTAAGCCTCGGTTTCCACAATGCGCCCACTGCGTCCGTCGGCGCCAACCAGCACCTTGTTCAACAACGCCACGGCCACTTCACGTGAATCACGCCGGTAGAACGCGCGCGCCAGTGGCTTGCCTTGCGTTGCCTTGCGCGTCACGGTTGCCACCTGCCTGGGCGATACGACATCACTTGGCGGCGCTCGGCACACCGTAGCTGCCGACATCCGCGCGAAAACCGATGGCCAGACGATTCCAGCCATTGATGGCAATGATCGCGAGGGTCAGTTCGACCAATCCCTTCTCGTCAAACTGCTCACGCACTTCCGCGTACAACGCGTCGGGCAGGTCGTTATTCGACACCAGCGTGACCGCCTCGGCCCAGCTCAGCGCAGCGCGTTCGCGCGCGCTGTAGAACGGTGCCTCGCGCCACGCCGACAACAGGTAGAGGCGCTGCTCGGTCTCGCCTGCGGCGCGCGCATCCTTGCTGTGCATGTCCAGACAGTAACCGCAGCCATTGATTTGCGACACGCGCATTTTCACCAACTCGATCAACGATGACTCCAGGCTGCCGCGATGGACGGCCATCTCCATGTCCAGCATGGCCTTGAACGCATCTGGTGCGGCCTTGCGGTAATCGATGCGGGTTTTCATGTGTAACTCCTGGCGATGATGTTGAACAGGGAAAGCGACGCGCGCTGCGCAATCAACGCGGCGCAAACAAATGTTGCGCATCGGCATAGGTGAAGGCCGACGCCAAACTGTCGAAGCGACCGCTCGAGCGCATCGCGTTGGCGGCGTGAGCAACCGCGGCAAACGCCAGCGTGGCAAACCGTGTCGCGGTGCTGACACGCGCCACACCGATCTGCGCCAACTCCTGCAAGCTCGGCATGGTCGGACCGGCGGCGACGTTGATTGGTGCGTCAACTGCGCGCACCAGGTTTGCCAGCGTGGCGCGATCACTCAGGCCGATCGGATAAATGCAGTCGGCGCCGGCAGCCAAGTAGGCGTGTGCGCGGCGTACCGCTTCGTCCATGCGTGCATCCGCATCATGCGCACCGTCGTGCATCCACAGATCCACGCGTGCATTGATCACCAGCGGCACGCCGCTCGCCGTCGCCGCGTCACGGGCGGCGGCGACACGCGCAGCCGCTGCGTCGACCGAGCGCAACGGACCGTGACCGGGCATGCCGTCTTCCAGGTTGATGCCTGCGGCGCCCACGTCGATCACTGCTCGCACCGATGCTGCCACGGCTTGTGGCGTCGAGCCGTAGCCGCTCTCGAAATCCACCGTCACCGGCACGCTGCACACTCGCGTGATCCGCGCGATCGCCGCCAGTACTTCGGCCAGCGGTGCCTGTTCGCCATCCTGATAACCCAGCGACCACGCCATGCCACCGCTGGTCGTCGCCACCGCGGCAAACCCGCGTTGCTCGAACAGCCGCGCGCTGCCCGCGTCCCATGCGTTGGGCAGCAACAGAATCTGCGAACGGTCGTGCAAGCCGCGCAGCGTGCGCGCTCGATCGACCTGTGCCGGTGTGTCCATGGTGTGCGACCCGTACCATCGTTGTGGAAAAGCCCAGCGTACGCCGCTTGCGTTTCCTGTGAAAACGGCAAAAGAATGTCCCGTTCGTGCGCGCCATACGACACTGACAACACCACGTTTCAGGAGAGCTGGCCATGATGAACGTCATGCACACGGCGATCGGTGCCGCATTGGCGCTGTTACTGGCGCTGGCACCCGGCGCATCGACCCGCGCAGCGCAAGCGCACCCCGCCACAGCGGCGGCGGCGACAGCAGCCGATCAGGCCTTCACGCGCCTTGCCGACGGCTACTTCGACAGCTATTACCGTCCCGCCAACCCGAGCACAGTTACCGCCGATGGCTGCAAGCAACGGGTCACTGCGCCATGACCACACGTCGCCTTGTGCTGCTGCTCGACGGTACCTGGAGCAAGCCGGAGTCGAACACCAATGTGGAACGCCTGCGCCGGCTGATTGCGTCGCGCGACGCGGCCGGCATCGAGCAACTGGTCAACTACATTCCCGGCGTCGGCGTGACGCCAGGTCTCACCCACCTGCTTGGCGGCGCGTTCGGTTATGGACTGTCCGGCAACGTACTGGATGGCTACCGCTGGCTGTGCGACACGTGGCAACCCGGCGACGAGCTGTACCTGTTCGGTTTCAGCCGCGGCGCGTACACCGCGCGCAGCCTCGGCGGCATGATTTGCAAATGCGGACTGCTCAAGCACGACAGTGGGACACGCGCAAGCGACGCTGAAATGTCTACCGCGTACGACTTCTACCGCGACACCGTGCACAAACCCGGCGATCCAACGGCGATCGCGTTTCGCGCCAGCCACTCGGTGGTGGTCGACATTCACTTTATCGGCGTGTGGGAAACAGTCGGCTCGCTGGGCATTCCGGCCACCGCGTCGTGGTTTCCGTTTGCACGCTCACGCTACCGCTTTCACGACACCGAGCTGAGCAGGATCGTCAAATACGCGTATCAGGCGCTGGCGCTGGACGAGCACCGCACCGACTTTGCGCCGGCGCTGTGGACTCGCAACCCGTTCACGCTGAAACCCGGCGAAACGCTCACCGCGAAAAAGCTTGAGCAAATTGAAATCGAGCAGCGCTGGTTCATCGGCTCCCACTCGGACGTCGGCGGTGGCAACGACTGCGATGGCGCCGGACGCAAGCCCGATCCCCTGCCCGGCCTGCCACTGGCATGGCTGCAACGCAAGGCGATGGCGTGCGGGCTCGCCTGCAGCGAAGCGTTCATCCCCATCGTCGCCGCGTGGACCGGCGTGCCGCGCAACTCCTACGCCGAGTTCATGCACGGGCTGTACAGGCTGTTCAAACGTCCGTCCGATCGACTGCTCGGCACGGCGATCAACGAAACCATCGACATCTCGGTCTGGCAACGCTGGCTGGACGACGGGAGCTATCGCTCACCCTCACTGGTACAGGCGCTGGCACACGATGCGGCGCACCTTTCTGCCACCGATATCAGGGTGCCAATCATGCCTGATGCGCCTGCCCGGACCGTGTCCTGACGAGGCGATCGGTCCCGACACGCCCCATCAGCGCGGCTGGGCAATCTGTGCCTGCAACGCGACGTCACGCGGCAACGGCGGCGCTGGTGGTGCACGACGCATGCGCCCATACCAGATCCACGACAGCACACCGATCAAGGTGAACGCAGTCGCGCCCAGCGCCAGATGCAACATGCTCACCGACAACAACGGCGACAACACACCGGCCACCACCGCGCTGAGCAACAAACTGGCAAACGCCTGCACCGAGGAAATACCGCCGCGATGGTGCGGAAAGCGATCCAGCAGCAGCAACGTCAGCGTCGGAAACGCGAGCTGCACGCCAACGCCGTGCAACACCAGCGGCAACATCGACCACGGCAACTGCGGTGCAGGGAACATCACCGCCAGCAGCACATGCGCCGCGCACGCCAGCACCATCACCGCGTAGCCAAGACTCACCGTGAAGGTGATGCTGCGACGTTCGGCCAGGTGCCCGGATAGCCACGCCCCAAAGATCAGGCCCACCACCACCGGCAAAAACAGCCAGGGAAAACCCTGCGCTGACAAACGCAGCAAACCGCGCACGATTTGCGGCGCTGAGGCGATATACAAGAACAGTCCGGCAAAGTTGACCGAGCTGGAAATCAGCAGCGGCCAGAACAGGTGATCGCGACCGAACGATGCGTAGCTGGCCAACAGCGGTCGCGGCGCGAACCGCGTACGCCGTGTCGGCGGATGGCTCTCGTCCAGCAACAGCATCAGCGCCATCGCCAGCACCACGGTAAACCCGGTCAGCAGCCAGAAGATGCCGTGCCATCCACCGACGGTCAGCAGCTGCGCACCGACCATCGGCGCTATCACCGGCGCCACGCCAAAGATCATCATTACCTGCGACATCAGCCGCTGCGCCGCCGGCCCCGCATACGTGTCGCGAATCACCGCACGCCCCACCACCAATCCGGCGCCGGCGCACATGCCTTGCAGGCCACGGCACAGCAGCAACATCGTGTACGTCGTCGACAGCGCGGCACCCACCGACGCCAGCGCGTATACCAGCATGCCGGCCACGATCACCGGCTTGCGCCCGATGGCATCGGAGATCGCCCCGTGAAACAAGCTCATGGCCGCATACGTGACCAGGTACACGCTGATCAACTGCTGCAGTGCCGTCGCGTCCACAGCAAAGTGCGCGCCGAGCAGCGGAAACGACGGGAACACCGCGTCGATCGAAAACGGGCCGATCATCGACAATGCCGCAAGCAACCACGGCAGGCTGCGCCGTACGGCAGGCGTGGCTGAAGGCATGAAGGCAAACGCGGCAACGGGGAACTTGAAGTATAGGTCAGCGCCACAGGCGTTCCGCGCGCCAGCGCTGGAGTGCCCCGTTGGCCCCGCATCGAGCGCGGCGGCGCGAATGAGGTGCTCGCTCTGACACGTTTCGCCAAGAACGCAGCACTGCGGTAGGATCACCGCACGGAGATGGCATGCCTCCCGTTGCGCGCGCTTCTGCATGCGCAACAAACTGCCTCGAACGCCCAGCGTGACAAGGTTGATGATGCCTGCAACCCCGGCTTCCGGCGGTGCAGGAGTGCCTGCTCTGCGGTAGCCGGACACTGTCACCAGTCAGGTCAGGAGGCGCGCAACGTGGGTATCACTGGATTTGTCGCAATTGGTGCGGGCGGCGCCATCGGTTGCTGGATGCGCTGGGGGCTGGGCGCACTGCTCAACCCGGTGTTTCCCACGCTGCCACTGGGCACGCTGGCGGCGAACCTCAGCGGTGGTCTGCTGATGGGCCTGGTCATGGGTCTATTCGACCACTTCCAGACGCTGCCGCCGGCATTGCGACTGCTCGTGTTCACCGGGTTTCTCGGCGGTCTGACCACGTTTTCCACATTCTCCGGTGAGGCCACCACGTTGTTGTTGCGCCAGCAATATTTGTGGTTCAGTGGCCATGTTGCCGTCCACGTGGTCGGGTCGTTGAGCATGACCATGCTCGGCTTGCTGCTGATTCGCGCCCTGCTGCGTCACACCTAGGAGTGCGCACTGATGACTGACGCAACGCTGCAACATGGTGTCCACCTCACGTTTTATTGCCATGTGCGTGCGCGTTACAACGGCTTGCTGATCACCGAGTGGCTGCTGGAAGAAGCCAGACACCAGGGCATCGGCGGCGGCTCGGTGTTTCGCGCCACGGCGGGTTTCGGCCGGCATGGTGTGCTGCGCGAGGAGGCGTTTTTCGAACTCGCCGACGACCTGCCGGCGAAGGTGGAATTTTTGCTGGCCAGGGACAAGGCCGAGCAGTTGCTGGCGCAGGTGCGCACCGCCGGCGTCGACGTGGTGTACGCGCTCGCAGCGGTGGAGTTTGCGGTGCTCGGCGCGCCGTAGAACGGCACAACGCGCCTCGGCGCAACGAGGGATCCATGCATCAGGACACTCTGAAAGATCGCGTCAGCAACTTGCTGCACGCTGCCGACATCCAGCTCGACGGTACCGCAGCCGTGGACTTGCGCGTGCACGACGACCGCTTGTACGCACGCGTATTCGATCACGGCTCGCTGGGCTTCGGCGAGGCATACATGGATGGCTGGTGGGACGCGGACGACCTGCCCGGCATGTTCACGCGCATGCTTCGCGCCGGGATTGATCAGAAATTGCGCACGTTTGACGCGGTGGTCGCGCACCTCAAGGCGCGCTTCATCAACCTGCAGCGCGGCGAACACGCGTTCACCATCGGCACGGCGCACTACGACCTGGGCAACGACCTGTTCCACGCCATGCTCGGCCAGCGCCTGGTGTACTCCTGCGGCTACTGGGCGCAGGCCGACAACCTCGACGACGCGCAGGTGGCCAAGCTCGATCTGGTCTGCCGCAAGCTGCAACTCAAACGCGGGCAGCGTGTGCTCGACATCGGCTGCGGCTGGGGCGAGGCGCTGAAATACGCGGCCGAACATTACGGCGTCAGCGGCGTGGGTATCACCGTGTCGCAGCAGCAGGCCGCGTTTGCGCGTGAGCTGTGTGCGGGCTTGCCGATCGAGATCCGCCTGCAGGATTACCGGCAGATCGACGAGCGTTTCGACGCGGTGTATTCCATCGGCATGTTCGAGCACGTCGGTGGCAAGAACTATCGCGCGTATTTCGAGTGCGTCCATCGCTGCCTGCAGGACGATGGCCTGTCGCTGTTGCACTGCATCGGCTGCAACAGCGCGCCGGCGCAACCGGACCCGTGGATCGAGAAATACATCTTTCCCAACTCGATGATCCCCGTCGCGAGCCAGGTTGCCGAAGGGCTGCGTGACTTGTTTGTCGTGGAGGACTGGCACAACTTTGGTGCCGACTACGATCGCACGCTGCACGCGTGGCTGGCCAACTTCACCGCCGCGTGGCCGACCCTGGCCGGTGCATACGACGAACGCTTCCGCCGCATGTGGACCTACTATCTCGCGGTTTCCGCCGCCGCGTTTCGCAGTCGTCGCAACCAACTGTGGCAACTGGTGCTCAGTCCGCACGGTGTACCCGGCGGCTATCGCGCACCGCGCTGACCACATCGAGCGCGCATGGGTGGCACCGAGCGAGTACATGACTGTCACTCGGGCGGAGAGCGTCACCATCCATGCCACCTACTGCCCTCGGCTGGTGTTTCATCGACGGTGTCCTGACACACGACCCCGAGGAGGCGCCGTACCTGGCGGGCTGGCCGAAACATGCACGACTGGCCGGACGCGCCAGTGGCAGCGGCTTCAGCCGCGACGCCTTTGGGCTCCGCGCGGGAACATCGAGGGCATCGCGGCTGAAGCCGCTCCCACAAGGGCTCCTGCAGAGGTTCCTGCAAGGGTTCCTACAAGAGACGGACGCTTTCTGGCACCATCGTCCGGCTATCCGCGCGTTGCGCGCCATTGTCCAGACCCAAGCGAATGAACCTGCAAGCCAATTACGAACAAATTCCGCTGAAGGAGTACGCCGAGCGCGCGTACCTCGATTACTCCATGTATGTCGTGCTGGATCGCGCGCTG
>CAJDVA010000082.1_pt2 | contig 14807 bp, 13 predicted proteins | sample 7391241 | NCBI WGS metagenome assembly CAJDVA01 (sample SAMEA7055678, study PRJEB34461) | soil metagenome | biome: terrestrial ecosystem; feature: Peninsula; material: soil | place: Antarctica | collected 2016
GACGGCTTTTTCTTCCGCGATCAGGACGTGGTGGTGATCGGCGGCGGCAACACCGCCGTCGAGGAAGCGCTGTACCTGGCCAACATCGGGCGCAAGGTCTACCTGGTGCATCGCCGCGACAAGCTGCGCGCCGAAAAAATCATGCAGGACAAACTGTTCGAGAAAGCCACCGCCGGCAAGATTGAGCTGGTCTGGAATCACACCATCGACGAAGTACTGGGCGACGACACCGGCGTCACCGGCGTGCGTGTGAAAGACATCAACTCCGGCGTCACTCGCGACATCGAAGCCACCGGTTTCTTCGTCGCCATCGGCCACACGCCGAACACCGGCATCTTCGCCGGCCAGATCGACATGCGCGACGGCTACATCAAGATCCGCACCGGGCTTGAGGGCATGGCCACCATGACCTCCGTACCCGGCGTGTTTGCCGCTGGCGACGTGGCCGATCATGTCTATCGTCAGGCGGTGACCTCCGCGGGATTCGGCTGCATGGCCGCACTGGACGCCGAGCGCTGGCTGGATCAGCAGACACCTGTGGGCTGACCGCGCCTTCCCGCGCCGAACACGAGCCAGCCGACGGCTCGCCCGTTCCTGCGTCGGTTGATGTCGTCCGCAGCCTGCACGCCGATCGTTCCCGTGCAGGCTGCTGCGCGTTGCCGTCACGCACTGGTGATGCATCGCAGCACCCGCGCGTCCGCCGGCAAGCACAAGGAAAACCAGCTACAACAGCCGCATGCTCACCGCCCGCTTCCACGCCCATATCGCTGACATCCCCGCCGCAGAGTGCGGAATGGGGTTGGCAGGCACATCATCTTGGCCTGCATGAAGACGACAAGCTGGTTGCCGCCGCACCGCTGTACCTGAAGACCAACTCGCACGGCGAGTACGTGTTTGACTTCAGTTGGGCCGACGCGTGGCAGCGCGCTGGCGGCGCGTATTACCCGAAGCTGCTCAACGCCGTGCCCTACTCACCCGTACCCGGCCCACGCCTGCTGGCCGGCGTCAGTGCGCGCACACCGGCGCTGCAACGGGAGCTGGTGACGGCGATGCGCGCGGAGGCCGAGCGCCTGGGTCTGTCCTCGGTGCACGCCAACTTTCTGCAACCGTCCGAACTGGACGCATTTGACGCGGATATTGCACAGCACGCGTGGCTGGCGCGTACCGACATCCAGTTCCATTGGCACAACCACGGCTACCGCCACTTTCCGGCGTTTCTCGCCACGCTCGCGCACAAGAAGCGCAAGAACATCTTGCGCGAGCGCACGCAGGTCGCGACCAGCGGCGTTACCATCGAATGGCGCGACGGCACCAGCCTGAGTGACGACGAATGGCAGCAGGTGCACGCGCTGTACACCACCACGTTTGACAACAAGGGCAACCGCGCGACGCTGAGCGCGGCGTTCTTCCGCGAGCTCGGTCATCTCGATCTCGGCACGCAGCTGGCGCTGGCGCGACGCGATGACACCATCGTCGCGATGGCGCTGTTCCTGCGCAGTGATCACGTGTTGTATGGACGTTACTGGGGCACCTCCGTGGTGCAGCCGGGGCTGCATTTCGAACTGTGCTATTACCGCGGCATCGACTACGCCATTGCACAACAGCTCGAACGCTTCGAGCCGGGCGCGCAGGGCGAACACAAGCTGGCGCGCGGCTTTTTGCCGGCGCGCACCAGTTCGCGACATTATCTGGTCAACCCGGACTTTCACGCCGCCGTTGCGGCGGCACTCGTGCATGAAGCGGCCGCGGTAGACGCTTACGCGAATGAGTTGAACAGCCACAGTCCCTATGCCATGCGCGAACGGGTACCGCGATGATACGCCTGCCGCTGCTCGATGCCGACCTGCCCGAAGCGTTTCCAACGCCGGACAGCGCGTTGGCCGAACCCAACGGGCTGCTCGCCTTCGGTGGTGATCTGTCGCCAATACGCTTGCTGGCAGCTTACCGACGCGGCATCTTTCCCTGGTTCAGCACCGGCGAGCCCATCCTTTGGTGGTCACCGGACCCGCGTTGCGTGCTGTACACCAAGCGGCTGCACATCAATCGCAGCCTGCGCCGTCAACTCGCCGGCAAGCACTGGCAGCTCACCATCGACCACGCGTTCGTCGACGTCGTGCACGCGTGCGCCGCGCCTCGCGCTGATCACACCGGCACCTGGATTACGCCCGACATGATCGATGCCTATGTCCGCCTGCACGCGCTGGGCCACGCGCACAGCGTGGAAGTGTGGGATGGCGAACGGCTGGTCGGCGGCATTTACGGCGTGGCGGCCGGACGGCTGTTTTGCGGCGAGTCTATGTTCAGCGCCGAAAGCGGCGGCTCGAAGATCGCGTTGATCGCGCTGGCGCAACTGCTGCGCGACATGGGCTTTCCGCTGATCGATACCCAAGTGGCGAACGCACACACGCTGAGCCTCGGCGCCGAGGAAATCCCGCGCCGGGAATTCCTGCACGAAGTGGCGCGGCTCGTCGCCCTGCCGGGACACGTCGGCAACTGGGCGGAACTTGCGCCGCAGTTGCTGCAACCATGTGCGCCTCGTGTCCCAGGTCCATGAGTGCGTTGTATGTTGCGCAGACCGGCACAACACAAATAAGGAGCGGTGGCACGATGACGACGGCTCCGTCGCTGCGCTCCGCGAGCCGCCCTACGCGCGGGCGAGTGCCGGTTGGTTCGGTAGCTTCGCAGGGCGGGCACTGCCCGCCGGCTTTCCGACATGTCGCCATGCGTGCAAGTGCGGCGGGCAGTGCCCACCCTACGTGGCGCTGCGTTGTGGGTGACGTTTCAGCCCGCGCGCATCGCGTATTTGCGCGCCACGTAGTCATCCAGGATGCCGACAAACTCCTCGGCAATGTGCTCACCGCGTAGCGTCACGGCCTTTTCGCCGTCAATGAAGACGGGGGCCGCTGGCGCCTCGCCATTGCCCGGCAGCGAGATACCGATGTTCGCGTGCTTGGATTCGCCGGGGCCGTTGACGATGCAGCCCATTACCGCCAGCGTGAAAAACTCGCTGGTCGTGCGCCCGCAACCCGGACATGCCGTGACCAGCGGCGAGAATGCGCGCAGGCCCATCGTCTGCAGCAACTCCTGGGCGACGATCACCTCGCCAGTACGCGACGCGCCCGGTTCCGGCGTCAACGAAATGCGGATCGTGTCGCCGATGCCCTCCTGCAACAGCACCGCCAGTGCGGCGCTGGACGCGGTGATGCCCTTGGAACCCATGCCGCGCCCCATGCCCAGCGCCTCGGCTTGCGCGGCGGAATCCAGCGCCGAGCGGATCAGCGCCTCACGCGCCACCGCGCCGGCATCCCACGGATTCGCCCTTTGCGCGTTTTCGTCCATCAACGCAGTCAGCATGCCTTGATCGAGCGAGCCCCAGTTGACGCCAATGCGCACCGGCTTGTCGTTGCGCAACGCGATCTCGATGATCTGCGCAAACTGGCTCTCGTGCTTGGCCCCAAAGCCGACGTTGCCCGGGTTGATCCGGTATTTCGCCAGCAACTCGGCGCACGCCGGCTCGTGCTTGAGCAACTGGTGGCCGTTGTAGTGAAAGTCGCCGATGATCGGCACGCTCACGCCCATCATGTCCAGCCGCTCGACAATGCGCGGCACGGCGGCGGCGGCGGCCGGCGTGTTGACAGTGATGCGCACCAGTTCGGAGCCGGCGCGCGCGAGCTCGGCGATCTGCTTCGCCGTGCTGGGGGCGTCCTCGGTATCGGTGTTGGTCATCGACTGCACTACGATCGGCGCACCGCCACCGACGCGAATCTTGCCGATCTGCACGGCAACACTGGACCGACGCGCGGCCGGCCCGGCGGTACGCGGTTCCTGCGCAGCAATCACACTCATGAATGACAACCTGACTGGCGAGTCGCGCCCATGCGCGACGACCCGTCAAGAATAACCGATCGCGCGCAACGCCTTGCGCAAGGACTCGCGATCGCGAAATGTGCTCTCCCTGCGGGCGAGGGAGAGGTGCCACGCCAGAAGGAAGCGCCGACAGCCTCACTTCCCCCGCACGCGGGGAAGCTGCCCAGAGGGCCGATGTGGGCGCTTTTGACAACCCACGCCGCAACCTCGAACAGCCGCAGCCCCCTTCCGCCTTCGGCACCTTCCCCCGCAAGCGGAGGAAGGGAGAACGGACCCAAGCCCGCGCACTATTCAGACGATCGGCAGGCAGCGACCAATCGCCGCAGTGGGTTGTTTGCATGCAGACGGCTCCGTCAGACTTCACGGACATTGCCGCTGCAGCCAGCCCGGAATCCGGATGCCACATACCGAGTATTACAACGACAAGGTGGTTCGTCAGTTTCTGCTGGCAGCTGCCGTTTGGGGTGTCATCGGCATGTCGGTGGGGGTGTATGTCGCCGCACTTCTGGCGTGGCCCGGTCTCAGCTTTGATCTGCCATGGCTGACGTTCAGTCGGCTGCGGCCCGATCACACGTTTGGCGTGATCTTCGCGTTTGGCGGCTCCGCGCTGATGGGAACGTGCTACTACGTTGTGCAACGCACCGGACATGCGCGGCTGGCATTCGACCGGTTGGCCGGGTTCACGTTCTGGGGCTGGCAGCTGGTGTGCATATTGTCGATGCTGACGATGCCGCTGGGCATCACCCAGAGCAAGGAATACGCCGAACCGGAATGGTTCATCGACATTCTGATTGCCGTGGTGTGGGTGAGCTTCGGCGTGGTGTTTTTCGCCAGCCTGACACGGCGACGCATCCAGCATATCTACGTGGCGAACTGGTATTACGGCGCATTCATCATCGCCGTCGGCCTGCTGCACATCGTCAACAACCTCGCGCTGCCGGTATCGCTGTTCAAGTCCTACCCGATCTATTCGGGCGTGGTCGACGCGATGGTGCAGTGGTGGTACGGGCACAACGCGGTGGCGTTTTTCCTGACCGCCGGCTTCCTCGGCATGATGTACTACTTCGTGCCGCGCCAGGCGCAACAGCCGCTGTGGAGTTATCGCTTCTCCATCGTCAATTTCTGGGCGCTGATTTCGGTGTACATGTGGGCCGGCGCGCATCACTTGATGTACACCGCGCTGCCCGACTGGGTGCAATCGGTGGGCATGGCGTTCTCGCTGGTGTTGCTGATGCCCAGCCTTGGCTCGGCGGCCAACGGCCTGTTCACGTTCAACGGCTCGTGGCATCGCTTGAAGAATGATCCGGCGGCGAAATTCATGGTGATCTCGCTGGTGTTCTACGCGGCCTCGACGTTCGAGGGCTCGATGATGGCAATCAAGACCGTCAACTCGCTGTCGCATTACACCGACTGGACGATTGCGCACGTGCATTCGGGCTCGCTCGGCTGGGTGGCGATGATCACCATCGGCTCACTGTATGCGATGGCACCGCGCGCGCTGGGTCAGGAAAAGATGTATTCGCATCGCGGCATGGAGGTGCACTTCTGGCTGCACATGATGGGCACGCTGTTGTACATCGGCTCGATGTGGACGGCTGGCATTACCGAGGGCCTTATGTGGCGCGCCACCGAGCCCGACGGCTCGTTGACCTATGCGTTCATCGACAGCCTGATTGCGATCAAGCCGATGTACTGGATTCGCTGGCTCGGCGGCGTATGCATCGTCTCCGGCATGCTGGTGATGGCGTGGAACCTGTGGCACTCGGCGGCCGACGCGCGCGCGCACTTGATCAAGCCGATCCCGGTGCCGATCCCGCAGCCTGATATCCATCAGGTCCCTGCCCCGCTGCCTGCGGCTACTTGATGCGATCGTCCATGATCGCCGCTTCGATCAAACTCCTGCTCCGGGAAGGCAGTCCGGTCTTGCCAGTCCAACCGCGGCTATCCATGGCCGCACTTTTCAAGTAGAGCTCACACGCATGGCCTACAAACATTTTGAACTGATCGAGAAAAACGCCGGCCTGCTCGGTGTGTTGATTGCGATCATGGTGTCCCTTGGCGGCCTGGCGGAAATCACCCCGTTGTTCATGCAGGCGCACGCGGTGAAAGCGCCGGCTGGGGTCAAGCCGTACGACGCACTGCGTCTGGCCGGCAAGGACATCTACGTGCGCGAAGGCTGCTACTTGTGCCACTCGCAGATGATCCGCGCCCTGCGCGCCGAGACGCAGCGTTACGGCCACTTTTCCACCGCCGAGGAATCGGTGTACGACCGGCCGTTCCAGTGGGGTTCCAAGCGCACCGGACCGGATCTGGCGCGCGTGGGCGGCAAATACTCGGACGAGTGGCAACGCATGCACTTGCTCAGTCCGCGCCAATTGGTGCCCGAGTCCAACATGCCGAACTACCCGTGGCTGGAACACGCCAAGCTGGACGCCGCCGACGTGCAGGCGCGCATGCGCACCCTGCGCAAACTCGGCGACCCGTACACGGATGCCGACATCGTCGGCGCGCCCGCCGCCGTGGCTGGCAAGACCGAGCTGGATGCGCTGGTGGCATATCTGCAAGGTCTGGGCATTCAGAACGAGCCGGTGGCCACCGTGCCGGTTCCTGCTGGCCACGGAGGGGAGCCATGAGCGATCTGGCATGGGGCAACCTGATCGGCGTGATCACCGTGATCACCACGGCGGTGTTCATTGGCATCTGGATCTGGGCGTGGCGCAAACGCCACCGCCAGGTGTTCAAGCGGCTGTCGGAAATTCCCATGGAAGACGCGCCGGAAGGGCCGGTGCCACCCGTGCCCGCGCAAACCGAAGTTGATCCACGCAAGGAGGACGATGCATGAGCGCGGGGTGGTCGCTGTGGGTGATGTTTCTGGTGACGCTCAACATGAGCATCACATTTTTACTATTTCTGTGGGCACCGCGCGCAAAAATCCCGACCCAGCCGGATCACACCAGCGGCCATGTCTGGGCGCACGGCACGATCCGTGAGGGCGTGCGCCGTCTGCCACTATGGTGGGTGCTGTTCTCGGCGTCGATGTTCGTGTCGGCGTGGGCGTACCTCGTGCTGTATCCGGGCTATGGTCATCACGCCGGCGCACTGGGATGGACGTCACACGGCGAGCTGGCGCACGACCAGGCCATCAACAACCGCGTGCTGGGCGATCTGCAGGAACGCTTTCGCCAGTACACGCCCGAGCAACTGGCCAGCGATCCGGCTGCGCTGCAGCTCGGCGGACGCCTGTTTGTCGACAATTGCGCCGCATGCCACGGTCGCGGCGGTTACGGCAACGTCAAGTTGGGTGCACCCAGCTTGACCGACAACGACTGGCTGTACGGCGGCAGCGGCAAGGACATCCTGGCCAGCATCCGCGATGGGCGCAGCGGCATGATGCCGCCGTGGGCCAGCCTGGGTGAGGACAACGTCAGGAACCTCGCGCAATACGTGCTCAGTCTTTCCAATTCACCGCACGACGCGGTCAAGGCGGCGGCTGGCGCACCGCTGTTCACCACCTGCGCGGCATGTCACGGCGCCGAGGGCAAGGGCAACCCGGCACTGGGTGCACCCAACCTTGCCGATCACATCTGGCTGCATGGCGGCAAGCTGGAGGACATTGAGCGCAGCATCGGCGGCGGCCGCCAGGGCAACATGCCGGCGTGGCACAAACGCCTCAGCGATGACGACACGCGGGTACTCGCCGCGTACGTCTACCATCTGGCGCACCAGGGCGATGCAGCCGCACGCTGACCGCGCGCCGCGGCCACGCCCCCGCACGTGGTATCGGCAACCCGTGGTATGGCTGGGCGTGCTGGTGTTTGTCGCCTCCATCGCCGGTTGCGTGTGGATCATCGCCGCCGGCATGCGCCACGCCGACCCACCGGTGGAAACCTCGCGCGCGAATGTCTTTGGCGTGCCGGCCACGCCGCATCGCGCGCCGCCACCGGCGCCACCCGCCAAGCCGCAATGAGCGCATCCGCCGCATGGGCGCATCCGCAACTGGCCGCGCAGGTGTTGCACTCACGCGCGGGTGGTCGCAGCGAAATCGCGCTGCGCATCGCTCCCTTGCGCGACGCCCGCCATGTTCTGCAACTGGAACAACGTATCGGTGCCCTGCCCGGCGTGCACCGCGTGGCCATCGATTCACCGGCGCGCCGCGTGCGCGTGCTGTGGGATCGCCAACGCACGTCGCTGCCGCAACTACTCGACGCGTTTGCCGCCGGCCAGTGCGACGCGCAACCGTTGCGCCACGACAGCATCGAGGACGCACGCGCGGCGCAAATGCACACGGCACTGAAGCGCCTGCTGGTAGCCGGCATGTGCGCCATGCAAGTGATGTCCTACGCACTGGTGCTGTACATCGGCGCGGTGGACTTCATCGACTACACCACACGCGGGTTGTTTCGCTGGCTGAGCCTGTTGACCACGGCGCCGATCGTGTTCTACTCCGCGCAACCGTTTTTCCGTGGCGCGCTCGACGAGCTGCAGCAACGCCGCATCGGTATCAACCTGCCCGTGGCGCTGGCCGTCGCGCTGGTGTTTGCCGCCAGCACGTTCACCACGCTGGTCGGCAGCGGCGAGATTTATTTCGACTCCGTCAGCATGTTCGTGTTTCTGTTGCTCGGCGGTCGTTATCTGGAACTGCGCTCGCGTCACCGCAGCAGCGCGCGCGGCGATGCGGTGATTGACGGCACGCCGTGGCTGGCACAGCGACGCCGCGCCGACGGCCAACTGGAAACCATCGCTGCCATCGAACTGGTGGCCGGCGACCGCGTGCACATTGCCGAAGGCGAAACGATCCCCGCCGATGGCACGCTGGAAAGTGCCGCGGTGCGCGTTGACGAAGCGATGCTGTCAGGCGAAGCGCGACCGGTCTGGCGCCAGCCCGGCGAGCCACTGCTGGCCGGCAGTCTGTTGCTGACGGGGCCGGCGGACATGCGCGTTGAACACGCCGGCAGTGCCACGGCCAGCGCACGCCTCGGTGCGCTGGCGACACGCGCACGCAGCGCTCGCGCACCGCTCAGCGCCGACAACCAGCGCGACGCCGCGCGCTTTGTCAGCCGCATTCTGGTGCTGACCACACTCACGGCGCTTGGCTGGCTGCTGGTCGATCCCACGCGTGCGTTCTCTGCCGCAGTGGCGGTGCTGGTGGTGGCGTGTCCATGTGCATTTGCGCTGACCATGCCAGCCACGCTGACGCGCGCGCTCGGTGCGCTGGCACAACGCGGCGTGCTGGTGACCAACAGCGCCGCGCTGACCGTACTCGCGCATGTTGACCACGCCTGGTTCGACAAGACCGGTACGCTGACCACGCCGCGGTTCTCCCGCGCCGCCATCGAACCGCTGCGCGGCGACGAGCGCGAACAGGTGCTGCAATGGGCGGCGGCGCTGGCCCATGCCAGCTCGCATCCACTGGCTCGCGCACTGAGCGCGAGCGCCAGCACGCAGGCCGCACCGCTGCACGCCGATGGCATTCAAGTGACCGCTGGCGGCGGCATCAGCGGCACGCTGGGCGGTCGCGCATTGCGCTTGGGCAACGCCGCGTTTGCGTTGGCCCCGAGCGGCGCACAGGTCACCGACAACTTGCGCGATGCATTAGTGCTGGCCGACGCCGCCGGCGCGATCGCCGCATTCCCTCTGCACGAACACGCGCGCGCGGATGCCGCGCACACGGTGCAAACCTTGCGTGCATCCGGCGTCACCTGTGCCATCGCCAGTGGCGATGCCGCGCCGCGCGTCGCCGCGCTGGCAGCGCAGCTGCATATCGACGAGTGGCACGCCGCACAAACACCAGCCAACAAACTCACGCTGCTGCAGGCCTCGCGCGAACGCGGCGCCATCACACTTGCGGTGGGTGACGGGGGCAATGACGCGGCTTTGCTCGCTGGCGCGGACGTATCCGCCGCGCTGGCCAGCGGTACGTCGCTGGCGCAGGCGCATGCCGACCTGCTGTTGCTGGATGGACGTCTGGACGGCTTGCTGTACGCCCGCAGCATCGCTCGTCAGGTGCTGACCATCAGTGCGCAAAGCCGGCGCTGGGCCCTGGTCTACAACCTGTGTGCGGTGCCGTTTGCCGCGTTTGGCCTGGTATCGCCATGGCTGGCCGGCATCGGCATGTCGCTGAGCTCGCTGGGTGTGGTGCTCAACACGCTGCGCGTGGGTCGCAACGTACCGGGCGCACCCCCGGCGCCGCGCGCATGAACATCCTGCTCGTACTGATCCCGGTGACCCTGCTGGTGATCGTGATTGCCGTGGCGCTGTTTTTCTGGGCGGTGAACCACCAGCAGTTTGACGATCTGCACAACCCTGGCGTGTTGCCGCTGATGGATGACCCGGCGCCTTCCGACCCACCGAGTGCCGACGCCGAGCCAGCGCCAACCGCGCCGGAAACGCCCGGGGCGTCCGTCGACCACGACGCGTAGTCGAGCGGCCCGTCGCACATCGACAGCCCGGCACGGTTCGCTCAGCCGATGGGTCGACGCGCTTCCCGCCGCAGTGCCGTTTGCACCAGCCGCCGCAGCACCCGTTCGCCCCACGTGCCCGGTACCGTCAGGCCCATGCGGAACAAGGCGTCGTCTTCAGCGGCAACCACCGCCCCGGGCCGGCACGCAGCGCGCAGCAGACGCAGCTTGCCGCGCCACGTGTGACTGGACACCAGCAGCCAGTGCAGCGCCGGCAACAGACACTGTTCGACCTCGGTGAAGTCACTGCCAAACGGAAAGCGCGGCAGCAAGCCTTTCTGCTGCAATGGCCGCAGCGCTTCGCGCAAGTAGCGCGGATGGTGGCGCCGCCACGCTGCGGGGATTTGAAAATCCGGCGCGAGTTTGCCGTGCGCCTTGGCCTGTGCGCATAGTGCATCGACAAAACGCGCGTCACAGATCGACAGCATGGCTTCGACACACTCGCCATCGCTCTTGCCGCGCAAGTCCGCCACGCCGTATTCGGTGACAAAGATATCCCGCAATACCGAGCGGCCATCCGGCAGTTCGTGCGCCATCGCCACAAAGTTGTACTGACCGCCGACGCCGCTCACCACGGCGCCATCTTCCAGCGTGTCGGAGGCCGCTGCGCCAAGCACAGTGGCGATCATGCACGTGTTGAAAAAACGTGCGCCGCGACGTTGCAGCACGGAGAGGCTCTGATGCACGCCATAGATTTGATTGACTGCCGATACCGGGCCCATCTCGATCGCATCCGGATCGGCCGCTTCAGTCGCCGCCAGCCACCGATACAACTCGTGCGTGCCGAGAAAAAACGCGCCATGCAGGTAGTGGCCACCGGGTACGTCATCGGCGAGGCGACCGGCGGCCGAGGCGCGCTCCATCGCCAGATTGTCCCAACTGCGGCGCTTCAGGATACCGGCGCGTTGCAGATGCATGAAGCCATCCAGCACCATTTCACTGGCTCCGAACAGACCAGCCTCGAACGGTGCCAAACCGCCGAACCAGCGCGCCAGCGCATGCGTATCACCGGCCGGATCCAGCGCCAGCAGCGTGCGCCGCCACAAGGTGTTGTCCTGCTGACGCAACAGCAAGCCCTTGACCAGCGCATCAGACAAAGAACCGATGCCGATCTGCAGACAGCCACCATCGGCAATCAGCGCGCTGGCGTGCATGCCGAGCGCGTATTCGGACAGGCTGACCGGTACGCGCGGCAGCGCAAACAGCGGGGGACTGACTGGTGGCGTCAGCTCCACGTCAAAGTAATTTTCCGGCACCTCGGCTGCGCCGCTCATGTACGGCAAATCAGGATGCACCACGGCGACACACAGCGGTCGCGGCTGGCCGGCGGCGCGCGTCATGCGCAGAAAATCCAGGGTCAGATCCGGGTTGCACGACAGGCTGTAACGCACGCCATCCGGCCCTTCCCGGCGCGCCACCAACTGCACCAGCAGGTTGATGTCCTGGGTAAGCAGGTCGCGTGCGACGTGCGTGTAGTTCTGGCTGATGTAACTGCGCTGCGCGTTGCCCGAGTGCAGCATGACGCCGGACTGCAGATAAAACTCATGCACGGCAACGTTTGCCGGCAGTGCATCATCGGCCTGATCCAGCGCGTATTGCGGGTCGACATAGTCGGCACCGAAATGCCGTTCAACGAATGGCGTCATGAAACGCGCTTCCAGCCCCGGCTTGGGCCGAGGCCGCAGCAACGAGAGTGCCGTGTACAGGCGCATCGACCGCGCGCTGTCATCACGCGTGAGTTGATACAGCGCATTGAGCAGGCCGTGCGGTTTGCCCATGCCCAACGGTGCGGCGATGCGCAAATCCACACCGAGTTCGTCGACGATGTAGCGGACGCAATCGTGGATGGCAGTGAACTGGCGCACGCTCGACATGCGCTGGATCATGCCAGAAGCACGCGTCCACGGCGCACAGGCAGGGCATGACCTACACTGACGCAATGTTCGCGGCGCCTCTCATTCCCGCCACCCCAAGCCGCCTGCTGGCCGAGCGGGCGCTGAGCCGAGCCGCTGGCGCGCCACTGCTGGGCGGCAACGCAGTGGAACTGTTGATTGACGCCGCCGCGCATTACGCGGCGTGGCTGGCCGCCATCCGCAGCGCGCAACATCGTGTGCTGCTGGAAAACTACATCGTGCGCAACGATGCGGTCGGGCGTGCGTTTCTCGACGCGCTGGTCGAGCGCGCGCAGGCCGGCGTGTTTGTCGCCGTGCTGGTGGATTGGGTCGGGTGTCTGGGTCAATCGCGCAGCAAATTCTGGGCGCCATTGCGCGCAGCGGGCGGCCAGGTGCGCATCTTCAATCCGCCGCGCCTGGGGCAGTCGCTGGGCTGGATCAGTCGCGACCATCGCAAGGTGCTGGTGGTCGATGGCATGCACGGATTCCTGTCTGGCGTATGCATCAGCGAGAAATGGCTGGGCAATGGCAAGCGCGGCATTCCGCCGTGGCGTGATACTGGCGTGGCCTTGCGCGGACCGGCGGTCGCCGAGATTGAAGCGGCGTTCGCGCAAAGCTGGGGCAGTGTCGGCAGCGCCATCGCTGACTTCCCCCTGCTGATCAGTACTGCCGAGCCGGCCGGCACAGTCGCCTTGCGCGTCATCGCCACGCAGCCGGCCACCGCCGGCATGTATCGGCTCGATCAGTTGATTGCCGCGATGGCGCGCAAGACGCTGTGGCTCACCGATGCGTACTTTGTCGGCCTTGCGCCGTACGTGCAGGCGCTGGTGGCGGCGGCGCGTGACGGCGTGGACGTGCGTTTGCTGGTACCGGGCAACAGCGATATCGCCGCCGTCGCCAGCATGTCACGCTCCGGCTACCGGCCGCTGCTGCAGGCCGGCATCCGCGTATTTGAGTGGAACGGCTCGATGCTGCACGCCAAGACCGCAGTCGCGGACGAGCAATGGGCGCGCGTCGGTTCGTCCAACCTCAACATCGCCAGCTGGCTGAGCAATCGCGAGATCGACGTTGCCGTGGAAGATGCCGGCTTTGCCGGGCAACTTGCCGCGCAATACAAATGTGACCTGGACAACGCCACTGAAATTGTCCTGACTCCACGTCGGCATCGACACTTGCACAGCACCAGCGAGCAAGTGCGTAGCAGCGATGGCCGACCATCGCGCGTGCGCCACGGCGGCGGCAGTTCCAGCCGCGCCGCCGTGGGCGCGTTGCGCATGGCCAACAGCGTCGGTGCCGTGCTGAGCAACCAGCGTGTGCTCGATGCCACATCCAGCGGTCCACTGCTCAGCGCCACCGTGGCCCTGGCGCTGTTCGCGCTCATCGCCATCCTGCGGCCGGCATGGATCGGCTGGCCGCTCGGCGTACTCGCGGCCTGGTTTGCGCTCAATCTGGGTATCGCCAGCTGGCGCACCTACCGCCGCCGACGCGCGGCATCGGCAAGTAAAGCCGATCAGGGAACGGCTGAATAGCCGGAACCCCTGAACCACCCGAGGCGCAACAACCCGGAACGGTTCAACAGCCCGTCACTCCGGCGCAGGCCGAGATCGCGCGTCGATGAACCAGAAGCGATTCCAGCCCGCGCCGGAATGACGAATGAGTTGTTTGCATGGCGTCTTGGTGTACTTCTGAGTTGTGTGCATGGCGTCTTGGTGTGCTTCGTTTCACGGTGTCGCGCATCTTGCATCGTCATCCCGGCGCAGGCCGGGATCGCGCCGATGAACCAGAAGCGATTCCGGCCTGCGCCGGAAGGACGAATGAGTTGTGTGCCTGGCGTCTTGGTGTTCTTCGTTTCACGGTGTCGCGCATCTTGCGTTGTCATCCCGGCGCAGGCCGGGATCGCGCGCCGATGAACCAGAAGCGATTGCGGCCTGCGCCGGAAGGACGAATGAGTTGTGTGCCTGGCGTCTTGGTGTGCTTCGTTTCACGGTGCCGCGCATCTTGCGTTGTCATCCCGGCGCAGGCCGGGATCGCGCGTCGATGAACCAGAAGCGATTCCGGCCTGCGCCGGAAGGGCGAATGAGTTGTGTGCCCGGCGTCTTGGTGTGCTTCGTTTCACGGTGTCGCGCATCTTGCATCGTCATCCCGGCGCAGGCCGGGATCGCATTGGATTCCGCGCCCCAGCAGCCGGCCAAGCCACATCACGCCGCCCTGCGCGAACCCGGCAACGCCCGACGCCGCACGTAATGAATCACCTGCCATGCGCTCCCCAAGCCAATGTTTCCGCACAGCCACATCACGCGCGCATGTTAGGCTTCCGCTTCCATGTCCGTGCTCGACACCAACGCTCCGCACCACGTCCTCACCCCCAGTTCGCTCAACCGACTGGTGCGCGATTTGCTGGGCGACGCGCTGCCGCAAGTGTGGATTGAAGGCGAGCTGTCGAACGTAGCCAAGCCTGCTTCCGGCCATCTGTATTTCACCTTGAAGGACCGCACGGCGCAGGTGCGCTGCGCGATGTTCAAGCAAAGCTGCACGACATTGCGCTTCCGCCCGGTCGACGGCATGCAGGTGTTGCTGCGCGCACGCGTCG
>CAJDVA010000032.1_pt1 | contig 14793 bp, 15 predicted proteins | sample 7391241 | NCBI WGS metagenome assembly CAJDVA01 (sample SAMEA7055678, study PRJEB34461) | soil metagenome | biome: terrestrial ecosystem; feature: Peninsula; material: soil | place: Antarctica | collected 2016
AGTCAAGATTCGCTCGGACGGTGGGATCGTGCGACGACGCTGTGTGTCCTTTTTGCGCACAGGAGGCGCTCCTGCCAAACAACGTGGGAAGGACGTTCGGGACCTATTGGCGCGCCCCGCGCCCCTTACTGGTGGCAAGCCGCAGCGCGCGACACGCCCCCGAGTCGTCAGCTTTCGACTGTCGGTCGCGCAACAAAACTGCCGTATACGACTTGTACCAGCATCAACTGCGAGTCCGACAGCCCGGCTCATGGACCACGGCACGCTAAAGCAGTATGGGACGATCCGGCAACTCATCGGGGTTGGCCACGCCGCTGCCGGGAAAGTGTCGAACCAGCAAAGCATGCGCGGCGGCGATGCCGGCGAGGCTGCCCTCACGCCACTGCCCGTGCGCATAGCTGTCGCGCATGCGTGCACAGATGGCGTCCCATTCGCCAGCCGTCGCTTTGGCTGCGATACCGCGACACCTGTTCGGCGCGACGGCGCGCATCCATGCCGGCGAGCACAGCTGACGGTGCCAAGCGTGATTCCAGTACAAAGCGCACCTCACCGAGATGGTGCTGTTCGCCCGCGGCAATGGCGTGTGCCATCGCGTCCAGCAGTGACGCGGGAAAGCGGCGGCGCAACTGGAACCAGCTGCCAAACACATTTGCCAAAAGCCGCCGTATGCGCGCCATCACCAACTCCCCGTCGAGCCGCCGCCACCAAAGCTGCCGCCACCGCCGCTGAAGCCACCCCCCGAGCTGCCGCCACCCCAACCGCCGCCGCCGCCAAAGCCGCCCCAGCCGCCTCGGCCGATGGAGCGGCCAGCGCCGCCGCCGGGCAACAGCATCAGTGCACCGCCGAGCAGCGCGCCGAAGATGCCGGCGCCCAGCGAGACCAGCAGCCACAGCAACCCGCCCCCGACTACCGCCCCCAGCGGCGCACGAATCCAGCCGCTGGCCCGACCCAGCAGGCTGCGCAGGAACAAGGCAGCAAATACTGCAATCATCAGCCCGCTCTGCAAGCCCGGACTGGAACGCGTGTTGCCCGAAGCATCCTGGACCGGCGCCGGCAATGCTTCGCCGTTGATCAACCCGGTCAGGGCACCGAGCGCGTCGCTGATGCCACCGAAGTAATCATTGTCGCGAAATTTTGGCGCGATGTACTCGCGGGTGATGCGCGCCGTGGCCGCATCGGGGATGGCGCCTTCCAGACCGTAGCCGACGTCATAGCGCACGCGATGATCGTTCTTGGCGATCACCAACAACAAGCCATCATCGATACCCTTGCGCCCGATCTTGTTGGCTTCGGCTACAGCCAGGGAATAACCCTCGATGTCCTGTCCGGCGGTACTCGGCACCATCAGCACGACGACTTGCGCGCCTTTGGCTTTTTCGAGTGCGAGCAACTGCGCGTCGAGCTGATCCACTTGCGCCGCCGTCAACGTGGCGGTGAGGTCGGTGACATGCCGCGTCAGCTTCGGCACGGCGTCGGCTGCATGCAGCCCCAACGGCAACAGCAACGTTGCCGCCAGCAGTAACGCCCAGCGCAAGCCGCGCCGCTGCATCGTCAATGCGCCGAAGCGGCAGAGGCGGGTACGTTGCTGCCAAAGTCCACGGTCGGCGTGGTGGAGATGGTCTTCGCATTGTTCACGCTGAAGTTCGGCTTTACCTTGTAGCCGAAGATCTTCGCCGTCATGTTGTTCGGAAATGTGCGGATCAACCCGTTGTATTGCTCCACGGCCTGTACGTAGCGATTGCGCGCGACGGTGACCCGATTCTCGGTGCCTTCCAACTGCGCCTGCAGGTTCTGAAACAGCCCGTCGGCTTTCAGCTGCGGATAGTTCTCGCTGACCACCATCAGGCGCGACAGCGCATTGCCCAGCTCACCCTGCGCGGCCTGAAACTGCTGCAATTTCTGCGGGTCATTCAGGTCATCGGCACTGAGCTGGATGCTGCCCACCCTGGCGCGCGCATTGGTCACTTCGACGAACACCTTTTCTTCGTGCTGCGCGTAACCCTTGACGGTGTTGACCAGATTCGGCACCAGATCGGCGCGGCGCTGGTACTGGTTGAGCACTTCGGACCACGCCGCCTTGACCCCTTCATCCTGTTTCTGCATGGCGTTGTAGCCACAACCGGAAAGCATGACCGCCATCAGCAACAAGACAAGAACGCGCAGGGTCTTCATGGTGTTGTTCCAGTCGAACAGGGAAGGGCATTGCAGCATCCATCCGATGGCGGCGCAATCCCTGCGTGGTGAATTCGCCCGGATCTTCTGGCTTGGCGCGAGCGGTTGTGACACCCGGCAAACGGGTTGTACGCGGAGCAGTGCCAACGGCGCGCCAGGAACAAAGCGTAGCTCCTCGGGGCTATGGAACCATCAGGGACCTGCCAGATATCCAGTAGCCCGGCGACTCGGGCGGCGGTGCCCGCGGTTCACCACCAGCGCGGCAGCAGAATCAGCGCCCAACTGAGCACCACCAGTACCAGCAGCACGAAAACTGCGGCCGAGCCCATGTCCTTGGCGCGGCCGGCGAGCTCGTTGAACTCGGGGCTGACCATGTCGACTACTGCCTCAATAGCTGAGTTGAGCAGCTCGGCGGACAGCACCAGCAAAGCTGGAAAAACCAGTGCGAGTTTTTCCAGCGCGCCGTGGCCGAGCCACAGACCAAGTGGCACCAGCACCAGCGCAAGACCGGCTTCCAGCCGGAACGATGCTTCATGCCGCCACGCGGCCTTGAGCCCCTGCATCGACCATTGAAATGCACCCCAGATTTGCCTGGGCCCACGAAAACCTTCAGCTGGCATGACCGCGCTCCGTTTGGACGACTGTGTGCAGCAGTGAACCGACGCTGCCCCGCGCCGCGCACATTTCGGCTGTCGCGCCACGATGCGCTGGAAAAAATCCGGGAATCGGCATGAGGGCAAGGCCACGCCAACGCAGGTACGCAAGCGCAGCATGATGCCACAAGCACTCCCGCCAGCATCGGCCGCAAACGGTCGCGACCGATGCCAGCCGCAACGCCGGCGTCACACCCGTTGCAAATTCGGGTCATGCCGCAGTGCAGCTACACACTGATGGTGAATCGGTTAACCTGCGTCGGTTGTGGCCCGCGCAGGGTCGCTGCACTGGGCAACGCCAACGCGCTGTCACGCCCCCGATCACGTGCAAGGGAAACCCATGGCAACGCAGCACCCCGCGATTTCGCAAAATCGTTCGTTCAGCACGGTCTTCCTCATCGAGATGTGGGAGCGCTTTGGCTACTACGGCATGCAAGCGCTCATCGTGTATTACATGGTGCAGCGGCTGGGTTTTGCCGATGAACGCGCGAACCTGGTGTGGAGTGCAGCTGCGGCGCTGATCTACGTTGCGCCGGCCATCGGCGGCTGGGTCGGCGACAAGGTGCTGGGCACGCGACGCACGATGTTGCTCGGCGCGATGGTGCTGGGCATCGGCTACGCACTGATGGCGGTGCCGACGGAAAGCACCTGGGCGCTGTTTGGCGCACTGGGCGTGATCGTGGTCGGCAATGGCTTGTTCAAACCCAACGCCGGCAATCTGGTACGCAAGATCTACGAGGGCGATGACTCGCGCATTGACAGCGCCTTCACCATCTACTACATGGCGGTCAACATCGGCTCGACCATCTCGATGTTGCTGACGCCGTGGATCAAGGATTACGTCAACCTGCACTATGGCAACAACCTTGGCTGGCACGTGGCCTTCGGCGCGTGCTGCATCGGTCTGGCGCTGGGCCTGGCCAACTATTACTTCATGCGCAAGGCGATGTCGCGGATTGGCTCGGAACCGGACGACCGGCCGCTCAACATGATGCATCTGCTGGCGGTGTTGATAGTCGGTGCCCTGTGTGTGGTGGGCTCGGCGGTGGTGTTGCAGTACGAAACCGTGGCACTGGTTTTTGTGTATACCGCTGGCGTCGTGTTGCTGGGCATTTTCATTTACCTGATCACGCACAGCATGAAAGTTGAGCGCGCCGGCTTGATTGCAGCGCTGGTGCTGGTGGTACAGACCATTTTCTTCTTCGTCTTCTACCAGCAGATGTCCACGTCACTCGCGCTGTTTGCGTTGCGCAACGTGGAGTGGAGCCAGACCCTGTTCGGCATGCAGCTGTTTACCTGGTCGCCGGCGCAGTACCAGGCGCTGAACCCGATCTGGATCATGTTGCTGAGCCCGATTCTGGCGTGGATGTACACCCGCGCCGGGAAGAACGGGAAAGATCTGTCGATTGCCTCCAAGTTCGCGCTGGGCTTTGCGATGGTGGCGATCGGCTTCTTCATCTACGGCGCCGCCGGACACTTTGCGGTGGACGGAAAGACTTCCTCGTGGGTGATGATCTGGGGTTACGCCTTCAGCTCGCTGGGTGAACTGCTGGTCAGCGGCCTGGGCCTGGCAATGATTGCGCGCTATGTGCCGGCACGCATGGGCGGTTTCATGATGGGCGCTTACTACGTTGCATCCGGTGTCTCGCAATACCTCGGCGGCGTGGTGGCGAACTTTGCCAGCATTCCCAACAAGCTGGCTGACCTGTCCAGGGTGGCGCACATCAACGGCATCGAGCAGGTCAGTGCGCTGTTTCCACAGGCGCTGCAGATGCAGATCGAAGACTTTCGACAGTGGATCGGCGTGTTGCCAATCCAGGATGCCAACCAGCTGCGCGGAATACTGGCCTCGGTAAACGCACCGGCTTACGGCAGCCTGCCGGCGGCATCGCAGCAGGTGCTCACCACGTTCAGCGACAGCGCGCGCATGGCCACCATGCAGATTTACACCAACCTGTTCTTCTGGCTGGGCGTGGCCGGGGTTGTGTGCACGGTGATTGCCATTGCCGTACTGCCGCTGATGAAAAAACTCTCGGCCGCACACGCCAGTGGGCAAGTACCGCTGCCAACGGTGCGCAGCGAGCAATAGATGTCCAGCGCCCTGCCTGCTGCAAGTAGCAGCAGGTTTGAAACAGCCCGCCGATGCCGGACTCTTTCCGACTAAAGTAGGCAGATGCTGACCACGGCGCCGCGCCAACAGATCGGTACCTATGCGTTGACACGCACTCTGGCGTGGCTGCGCCTGTGCGCCATCGCCGGCCAGAGCGTCGCGGTGCTGGTTTGTGCCGGATGGATGCGCTTGCCAGTCCCCGTGCTGGCGCTGCTGGTGGGTATCGGACTGCTCGCGGTGTTTGCGGCGTTCGCTGCGTGGCGCCTGCGCCAGCCGTGGCCGATGCACGAATGGGAAACGGTCGGCCACATTGGCGTCGATACATTGGTGCTGGGCTATCTGCTGTATCTCACCGGCGGCGCCAGCAACCCGTTCATCACTTTGTTGCTCGTCCCGATCGCGTTGAGTGCGGCGGCGCTGTCGGCGCGCGCGATCCTGGCAGTATCCACTTCCGCCGGTGTCGCTTACCTCGTTTTGCTGTTCTGGCATGTGCCGCTGCCGACGTCGATGCACGGCGGGTTTCTGCGTGGCGGTTTCTCACTGCACGTGATTGGCATGGCAGTGAATTTCGTGATCTGCGCCGTGCTGCTCGGCTTCTTCGTCAACCGCCTTGCGCATGCGTTGCGGGTGCAACAGCTGGAGGTGCAGCGGGTGCGCGAACGCGCGTTGCGTGACGAGGGCATCCTGGCCATTGCCACTCAGGCTGCAGGCGCGGCGCACGAACTCAACACGCCGTTGTCGACGATGCGTACTTTGTTGCCCGAACTGCGCCGCGAGCGCGAGGACGATACGGCGCTGGTCGAGGATCTGGCGCTGCTGGAGGGCCAGGTTGATCGCTGCCGGACGATCCTGCGCGAGATGGTCGCGTTCGGCAAGGCGCAGCTCTCGCATGAAGTGGAACACATCAACCTGGGCCAGTTTGTGCACGGTTGCGTGGAGCGCTTTCAACTGCTGCGCCCGGAAGCTGAGCTGACTGTCGAGCTGGATCCACCGCTCGCGGCCACCATGCTGCGCACGCCGCCGGGTCTGCGCCACGCCTTGCTCAATCTGCTCAACAACGCGGTCGACGCGTCGGCGAGCCGCGACTCGCACGTCGTGGTGCTGGGTGTCACTGCAGACGCCGGCTGGCTGCAGTTGAGCGTACGCGATCACGGCCCCGGCTTCGGCAGTGACAAGCAACTGGGCACGCTCGGCCAGTCGCACAAGCAGACCGGGTTGGGCATCGGTCTGGCGCTGGCCGATGCCACTGCCGAACGACTCAATGGCGAGTTGATCGCGCGCAGCGACGAGCATGGCGCCGAGGTCTGTTTGCGTCTTCCGTTGGCGGCGCTTGCGGAAACGTGAGCGTCGCCTGACGTGGCGCAGATACTTGCTCGACCATTTCCAGCCAGAATGCATGCTTCATGTCCAGGACGCACCGCTAATGACCGAATTGCCCGAAGGCGCGAGCACGCGTCCATTGCTGCTGGTGGATGACGACGCCACGTTCGTGCGGGTGCTGGCACGCGCGTTGGGGTCGCGCGGGTTCAATGTCATCACCGCCAGCACGCTGTCCGAAGCGCGCACCCTGACCCGCCAGAACAACCCGCGCTATTGCGTGCTGGATCTGAAGCTCGGGGAGGAGAACGGCCTGCGTCTGATTCCCGAGCTGCACACCCTGGTGCCCGACCTGCGCGTGTTGCTGCTTACCGGCTACGCTTCCATTGCCACCGCGGTGGAAGCGATCAAACGCGGCGCGCACGATTATCTGGCCAAGCCGGTGGACGCCGACGCCGTGGTGCGCGCGCTGCTCGACGGCGACGCCGACGGCGACGAGCCGCCTGAAGCACCCGAGCAGCCGCTGGCCTTGCGCCGGTTGGAGTGGGAACACATCCAGCGCATCCTGACCGAATGCGACGGCAACATTTCCGAAACCGCGCGCCGCCTGGGCATGCACCGGCGCACTCTGCAACGCAAGTTGAGCAAGCACCCCGTACGCGAGCGACCTGACCGCAGCGAGTAAACCCAGCTTCGCCGAGCGCTTCGGTCATCCTGGCAGAGTGTCCTCGCTCGCAGGGGAAGCGAAGCGGGCGTTCGGGCACGGCGTTTTCCCTTCCCCCGCACGCGGGAAGAAGGTGCTGAAGGCGGATGGGGCGCTTTTGCTGCAGCACCGAGCTGGCCCGCTACACTTGGCGCTTTGCCGCCATACACGCACCCATGATCCAGCCTTACGTCGTCAATATCGATCCGGTTGCCTTCGGCCTTGGTCCGGTGCAGGTGCACTGGTACGGCCTGATGTATCTGCTGGGTTTCTTCCTGGTCGCCGTACTGGGCGAATATCGTCGCCGCCACGGCCGCTTGCCGGTTACGCGCGACGCATTGGGCGATCTTTTCTTTTACGGCATGCTGGGCGTCATCATCGGCGGCCGCGTGTGGTACATGCTGTTTTATTACGACGGCGGCCCACGCTGGATCTGGACTGATCCGCTGGCGCTGTTCAAGGTGTGGGACGGCGGCATGAGTTTTCATGGCGGCCTGCTTGGCGTGCTCGCGGCCAGCTGGTGGTGGTCGCGTCGTCAACACTTGCATCTGGCAGACACGATGGATTTTGTCGCGCCACTGGTACCGCTTGGGCTGGGCTTTGGCCGACTCGGCAACTTCATCAATGGCGAGCTGTGGGGCAAGCCGACCACGCAAGCGTGGGGCATGATCTTTCCGCATGCGCGCGCCGATGATCTGGCTGCGGCCGCCAGTGATCCGTCGTTGCTGCAGCGGCTGCAACAGTTTGGCGGGCTGCCACGACATCCTTCGCAACTGTATGAAATGCTGCTCGAAGGTGCGGTGATGTTTGTCGTGGTGTGGTTGATATCGATGAAACCGCGGCCGCGCTATGTCGTCTCCGGGGTGTTCGCATTGCTCTACGGCGTCTTTCGCTTTGCGGTGGAATTTGTGCGTGTACCGGACCCGCAACTGGGCTATCTCGCCTGGGGCTGGTTGACCATGGGCCAGGTCCAGTCGCTGCCGCTGATCGTGGCCGGGCTGTGGTGGCTCGCGTTGTCGCGCCGCGCACCAACCTTGCCATTGGCCACTACCGCGGGAGACGCACAAAACGATGCGCGCGTATCTTGATCTGCTGCGCCACGTGCTCGAACACGGCACGGGGAAAGCCGACCGCACCGGCACCGGTACGCGCAGCGTGTTTGGCTGGCAGATGCGCTTCGATCTGGGCGCCGGCTTTCCGCTGGTCACCACCAAGAAACTGCACTTGAAATCCATCGTGCACGAGTTGATCTGGTTTCTGCGCGGCGACACCAACATCGGCTATCTCAAGCAACATGGTGTTGGCATCTGGGACGAGTGGGCCGATGCCCATGGTGATCTCGGCCCGGTCTACGGCCGCCAGTGGCGCGCGTGGCCGACGGCGGATGGCGGCATCGTCGACCAGATCGCGTGGGTGATCGAGGAGATCAAGCGCAACCCCGATTCGCGGCGCTTGATCGTCAGCGCGTGGAACGTCGGCGAGTTGCCGAAGATGGCGTTGCAGCCGTGTCACGCGTTGTTCCAGTTCTACGTTGCCGACGGCAAATTGAGTTGCCAGTTGTATCAGCGCTCCGGCGACATCTTCCTCGGTGTGCCGTTCAACATTGCCAGCTATGCGTTGCTCACGCACATGGTGGCGCAGGTGTGCAGGCTGGGTGTCGGCGACTTTGTGCACACGCTCGGCGATGCGCATTTGTACAACAACCATGTCGAACAGGCACGCCTGCAATTGACACGTGAGCCGCGCGCGTTGCCACGGCTGCGACTCAATCCCGAGGTGCGCTCGATCTTCGATTTTCGCTACGAGGATATTGCGGTCGAAGGCTACGATCCACATCCGGCGATCAAGGCGCCGGTCGCGGTGTAAGTGCCGGCTGCGCGTTATCGCGAATGTGTTGCCGATAGAATGTCTCGCGTCTGTTTCCCATTGCCTGCGGAGTGTTCATGGCCATCTCGCTGATTGCAGCGCTCGACGAAAATTTCGCCATTGGCCGCAGCGGCCAGCTGCCGTGGCATCTGCCTGACGACTTGCGCTGGTTCAAGCAGCTCACTCTCGGCAAGCGCGTGCTGATGGGTTACAACACCGCGTTGTCGGTTGGGCGCACGCTGCCGGGTCGCACCAATCTCGTGCTCACGCGTCGGCACGAGGCACCTTTTCCCGGTCAGGTCACGGTCCGTTCGCTGGAGGCAGCGGTGGGCGACGATGACAGCGCCGAGCTGATGGTGGTTGGCGGGGCGATGGTGTTTGCCGAGGCGCTGCCGCTGGCGCGGAACATGTATCTGACCTGGGTCGGCGTGGCCATCGATGGTGCCGATACGTTTTTTCCGGGTGTGCCCTTCAGCGAATGGACCGAGCTGTCGCGCGTGCATCACCCGGCCGATGACAAGCACGCGTATGCGTTTGACATGGTCGAGTACCTGCGCAAAAGCTGATGCGTGCACCAACCACTCCGCGGCCTGCCGTAGTGCACGTGCTTGCCGGCGTGCTGCTGGATATGGATGGCCGTGTGCTGCTGGCGCAGCGCCCGCCCGGCAAGCATCTGGCCGGCCAGTGGGAGTTTCCTGGCGGCAAACGCGAATCCGCTGAGACCCCGCTGCAGGCACTGGCGCGCGAGTTGACCGAAGAATTGGGCATCGTCTTGCAGTACGCGGAGCCGTTGATCGGGGTGCCGTGGCAGTACGGCGCGTGCGAGCTGTTGCTGGATGCGTGGCGCGTCCTGCGCTGGCAAGGCGTTCCGCGCTCGATGGAAGGGCAGGCCCTGCAGTGGCTGTCGCCGGAGCAGGTGGATCCATCAATGTTGACCGCAGCCGACCGCCCGATTCTGCAGGCGTTGCTGCGGACGCTTTGAACGCAGTTTTTCGTCGGCGTTGCGTCAGCCAAGAGCCGGCGGGCCGTGCCCGCCCTACGACAAGCACGGCACACAAGGCTCGGGCTGCAAACGTTGCTGCGCAGGCCGGGCACTGCCAGCCGGTCTTTGCCGTATGCGGCCGACTCGTCGTGACCGGGGACGACGCGGATTAGCGGGCTAGGCGGCAAGTGCCAGATAGCGTAGATGCAGGGCAGCCACCGCGTTATCCAGTGCGGCTTCGTCGCCGCTGTTGTCGATCACATCATTGGCCACGGCCAGACGCTTGGCGCGGCTGGCTTGTTGCGCCAACATGCGTTGGGCAAGATTTGCGTCGATGCCGTCGCGTGCCATCAAGCGGGAGAGCTGCAGTGACTCCGCTGCGTCGACGACCAGCACGCGATCAACCCACCGGTACTGCGCGAGGTTTTCCACCAGCAATGGAATGGCGAGCATGCAGTAGGCGGCGCGCTCGTTCAACGCGCGCTCGCGCAACCATTGGCGCACGCGGGGATGGATGATTGCTTCCAGCGTCTTGCGTGCGTCGGGATCGGCAAATACGCGTTGGCGCATCGCGGGGCGATCGAGCCGGCCGGCGTCGTCCAACACGGAGGTGCCGAACGCGGTGACGATTGCCTGCAGGCCGTCGGTGCCCGGTTCGATCATCTCGCGCGCAGCCACATCCGCATCGTGCACGGGAACGCCGAGCGTGTGGAAGCGCCGCGTCACCGCAGTCTTGCCGGTAGCGATGCCGCCGGTCACGGCGACCGTCATGGCGGCTGCGCTCACTGCAGGCCGCTCAGGCGCAGATAGGTTTGCAACAGGCCATCACCGGCGACAAACCACACCCAGCCGGCCGCGGCGATGAACGGCCCAAATGGAATCGGTATCTGCGAATCGTGTCGACGCCACACGATCATCCCGCCGCCCACCAGCGCGCCGATAAGGGACGACAACAGAATCATCGGCAGCAACGCGACCGGCCCCATCCATGCGCCCAGTGCGGCCAGCAACTTGAAGTCGCCGTGGCCCATGCCCTCCTTGCCGGTGAGCAGCTTGAACACCCAGTACACACTCCACAAGCTGAGGTAGCCGATCGCTGCGCCGATGATCGCTGCTGGTGCGGCAACAAACATCGGTATCAGCGCCAGCACCAGACCCAGCCACAGCAGTGGCAAGGTCAGTTGATCGGGCAGCAGTTGCGTGCGCAGGTCGATGCCGGCCAGCGCGATCAAGGTCCATGTCAGCACCAGCCCCGCCAGTGCCGCCCAGGTCGGGCCGAACTTCCACACGATCACCGCACACAGTACGCCGCTGAGCAACTCCACCAACGGGTACTGGATGGAGATTTTCGCCTGGCAGTAGCGACAGCGACCGCGCAGCAACAGCCATCCAAGTACGGGGATATTGTCCAGCGCCGACAACCGATGCTGGCAATGCACGCAATGCGATGGCACGCGAACGATGCCCGGTGGCAGCGGCGCGGGATCGGCCTCCAGCTCCAGAATGTCGCGCGCTTCACGTCGCCACTCGGCCGCCATGCGCGTGGGTACGCGCAGAATCACCACGTTGAGAAAACTCCCCACCAGCAGACCGAGCACGCCGGCAAAGCTGATCCATAGGGCGAGTGGAAGTTCGAGCATGCGTGGGCCTTGTTGTGAACTTGCGGAAGGTTACGGTACCTCGCGTCGTTGCACACTTGGCGCGATGATTTCTTTCGCGCCGCCAGCAGAGAGCATCGCGCACAGGGTGCGCTCCTGCGAGGAACGTGCGCCGGTGGCTCAGTGTGTCATGCAGCGAATCGGAGTGGCACTGCAGGAGCGCACCCTGTGCGCGAAAAGCCATCGATGCAGACGCATGGTGCGCGAAAAGCCGCTGATGCAGACGCATGGTGTGCGAGAAGCCGTCGCTGCAGGCCATTGCGTGCAAGGCATGCTCTTGCGAAGCGTGAGCCTCACGGCCTTGCATGCGCCAGCGATAGGCGGTCGTGGCTGTTGGAAAGCCGTCAGAACGTCCCGGCGAGCTTGAAGATCGGCAGGTACAAGGCGATCACCATGCCGCCAACCAGGGTGCCGAGCACGACCATGATGATCGGTTCGAGCAAGGTGGAAAGCGTGTCCACCGCGTTGCTCACTTCCTCTTCGTAGAACTCGGCCACCTTGAACAGCATGTTGTCCAGCGCGCCGGATTCCTCACCGATGGCGGTCATCTGCACCACCATGTTCGGGAACAGGCCGGTCTGCTTCATCGCCAGTTGCAGCTGATGGCCGACGGAAATGTCGTCGCGCATTTGCCGCACCGCGTCGCCATACACGGCGCTGCCAGTGGCGCCAGCCACCGCTTCCAGCGCTTCCACCAGCGGTACGCCGGCATGGAAGGTGACGCCCAGCGTGCGCGCGAAGCGGGCGATCGCCGAGTTGCGCACGATGTTGCCCATCACCGGCATCTTCAATGCCGTGCGATCCAGAAAGTGCGCAAACTTTACCGAGCGTTTCTTGAAAAAAATGAACGACGCGATGCTGATGACGACGACGCCGATCACCACCCACCAGTAGCTCTGCATGAATGTCGAGGCACTCACCAGAATCTGTGTGGGCGCGGGTAATTCAGCCCCGGCATCCTCGAACGTCTTGGAAAACACCGGCACCACAAACAACAGCATGATCAGCACGACGAGAAACACGACGGCCAGCACCATCATCGGGTAGAACAGCGCCTTCTTGATCTTCTTCTTGATGCCCTCGGTGCGTTCCTTGTAGGTGGCCACCGTGTCCAGCACCGTGTCCAGCACACCGGAGGTTTCGCCAGCGTGCACCAGGTTGCAGTACAGCTCGTCAAACTGCACCGGATGGCGTCCCAGTGCTTCGTGCAGTGACGATCCGCCTTCGATGTTCTGCTTGACGTCGAGCAGGATGTTCTTGAAGCGGACGTTTTTCTGGCCGTCGGCAATGATGTCGAAGGACTGCACCATCGGCACGCCGGACGCCATCATGGTGGCAATCTGGCGGCTGAAGATGGCTACGTCGCCGGGCTTCACCGTGCTGCCGGTGGAACCAAACAGTGGCTTGGAGCGTTCGCGCACGGTTTGCGGGTTCATGCCCTGACGACGCAGCTCCGCTTTCACCAGCGAGGCGTTCTTTGCCGGCATGTCGCCTTTCATGCGCTTGCCGCGCTTGTCCAGCGCTACCCAGTCGTACGTGGTCAGACGGCTGACTTCGGCGCGTTGTGCGCCAAGCGCACGCGTCTTGTTGGTGCTTGCGGTAGCCGTAGCCATGCGCAGTTTCCCCCTGGTGGTTCAGTCTGTGTCCGTCCCTGAGGGCGGCACGCAGGTTCAAGTACAGCTTATGCTACTTCCCGGGGCACAAACCGTGGCGCCGCGCGCAGGTTGCATGCGCCGACGGTCACGGAGCATGCCTCAATCCGTAGTCACGCGATCAATTTCCGTCAGGCTGGTCACAGCCCGAGCAGCCCACGGCCTCGTACAGGGTCAGGCCTTCGTCAATGTCGGCCTGGGTGAAACCGGCCTTGAGCAACACTTCCGGCGGCAGGTCCTGCGGCTTCTTGCAATCGTGCAGGCGGCGCGCCAGACGCTGGGCGATGATCAAGGTGACCGACGAGGTGATGTTGTAGGGCGCGATGCCCATGTTCATCAATCGCGCCACGGTTTGGGCGGCATCGTTGGTGTGCAGCGTGGACAGCACCATGTGTTTCGGCGGTTTCCAGGTCGCGAATTTCACCGACCATGATCACGTCCGGGTCCTGGCGCAGAAACGAGCGCAGCGCGCTGGCAAACGTCATGCCGCGCTTCACGTTTTGCTGCACCTGGTTGATGCCCTCCACGCGGATTTCCACCGGGTCTTCCACCGTGGAAATATTGCGCTCGTCGGTATTGAGCATGTTCAGCCCGGTGTACAGCGACACCGTCTTGCCCGAACCGGTGGGTCCGGTGACCAGCACCATGCCGTACGGCCGATGGATTGCGTCGATGTAAAGCTTCTGCTGATCCGGTTCGTAGCCCAGCTTCTCGATGCCGATCTTGGCCGAGGAGCCGTCCAGGATACGCAGCACGATCTTTTCGCCAAACAGCGTGGGCAGGGAGCTCACACGAAAGTCGATGGAACGCGTCTTGGACAGGTTGAGCTTGATGCGCCCGTCTTGCGGCACGCGCTTTTCGGCAATGTCCAGTTGCGCCATCACCTTCAATCGCGAAGAGATGCGGTTGGCCATCTTCAGCGGCGGGCTGGCTACGGCGCGCAACATGCCGTCCATGCGCAGACGAATCCGGTATTGGTTTTCAAACGGCTCAAAGTGGATATCCGAGGCGCCGCGGCGGATCGCATCGAGCAGCACGGATCGGCTCCACCATGCAATTGGAATTGAACTTGATCTCATCCAGCGCGTGCGACTGCATGGGATCGGAGATGCCGACAAACAGCCGCTTGCCACGCACAAACAGCGGCAGCGCATGGTGCTTGCTGATCAGGCCCTCACTGAGCAGATTGAGTGGCATGCTGGCGGGGTTCAACGCGCTGACATCCATCATGGGCATGCCGAATTCAGCCGACGCAATCTGCGTAAGATCGGCGCTGTCGACCAACTCGTGATCCAGCATCCACGCCATCAATGTGGATTTTTGCGCGGCGCTGTCGACCATCGCCTTGCGCACATCCGCCTCGGGCAGCAAGCCCTCGGACACCAAACGGCGCGCCATGCCCGACAGGCCAGCCAATGTTGGTTGCATTTGCGATGCCATAATCTGGTTCAAATCATGCCCCCTATGTTGTTGAATCTAGCGCAGTTCGACGGTCAGGTCATCACTCTTTTTTCAACCGTTCGCCATGGGCGTGATGCACCGCACGCCATTCGCTTCCCTGACTTGTGACGCGCTCCACCAGCTCACCACCCGCTGTTTGCTTCCCAACCGCCGCAAGAACCATGCCCGTTTGCGCCTCCCTCAGGTGGAGAAGGCTCTTCCTCACTGCCTGGGCCGGCG
>CAJDVA010000040.1_pt1 | contig 14156 bp, 8 predicted proteins | sample 7391241 | NCBI WGS metagenome assembly CAJDVA01 (sample SAMEA7055678, study PRJEB34461) | soil metagenome | biome: terrestrial ecosystem; feature: Peninsula; material: soil | place: Antarctica | collected 2016
ATGCTGGGTATCGTTTCGAATGTTGCCGTGCCGTTGTGTCCGCTGCCGCTGATGCCCGCAGCCATCCTGGTCATTTACAGCTCGTATGTGGGTGGCTTTCAGAGCGAAGATCAGCAGGCGTTTATCGGCCAGATCAAGACCGTGCTTGATCTGGCGTTGTCCCGTCTCGCCCCGCCCCGGCCGGGAACCGCGTTGTTGCCGTTCTTCGTGCGCGAGCGCTGGCGGCAAATGGCGGCCGGGGACGCGGTGCACATGCACTATCAGCCCGTGGTGCGGCTGGCCACTGGCGCAGTCACCGGGCTCGAGGCACTGGCCCGGTTGCGTGCCGATGACGGCACGATTTTGCTGCCGGGAACGTTTCTGCCGGCGCTGGGTGAGACCGAACTGGTGCTGGTGTTTCACCAGGCGCTGGCGCAAGCGATGGCGTGTCGTGAACGCCTGGTCGGTGATGGGTTTGCGTTGGATATTTCCGTCAACGCCCCCGCCACGGCGTTGGAGGATGCGCGTTATCCGCAGGCGGCTGCGGCCGCGTTGGCCTCGTGCAAGCCCGTGCCCGGGACGTTGTTGTTGGAAATACTCGAATCGCCGATGGGCACGGAGCATTCGGTAACCCAGGCCAGGGCCGGCATGCAGGCACTCAGGGCCTTGGGCTTCCGCCTGGTGGAGGATGACCTGGGCGCGGGCTACAGCTCGTTGATCCGCTTGCGCCAGTGGCCATTTGATCGGGTGAAGATTGATCAGGCAATCGTGTTGCAGGTGATCGACGATCCGCTGCGTACGCTGCGGTTCATTCGCCAGCTGGTCCGCCTTGGTCACGACCTTGGTCTGGAGGTGGTGGTCGAGGGCCTGGAAACGCAGGGCATGATCGAGGCTGCGTTGATTCTCGGCGCAGATTTTGGCCAGGGCTATGCGCTGGCGCGGCCGATGCCGCAGGCGTTGCTGCTCGATTGGCTGACGCGGTTTCGTCCCAGTTGGAGCGCCGCGCAGCCGCGCACCGCGCTCGGCGTGCTGGCTGCGGGGCTGGTGTGGGAGGAGCAATTTGTCGCGCTGCCACCGGACTCGTCGTTTTGGCAGCGGCATGCTGCAACCGGCTGTGCCATGGCCAACCGCGTGGGCTTCAGTTTGTCCGACGCGGCAGCGCTCAAAGAGCGGCACGATGCCATGTGTGCCGCAGCCGCGACAGGCCCTCTGGATACGACCTATCGCCAGTCGCGCGAGCAGTACTTCGCGATGCTGGTCGAGCGCGTGCTGATCGACGAGAAGCGCGCAGAGGCGTGAGCACGTGCGTGCGTGACCAAGCTACGCACCATCCATGTGGAACAGTGGCGCGATGAACTGGATATGGCAGATACCAGCAAAAACCGAACATTGACCACGCTAAAGGCCGTGCTTGACTTTGCTGTGAAGAGGAAGCGCGTCGAGCCTTGGCGCGCCTCCGAGTGGAGCGGCGTGGATCAACTGGACGCGGAGGTCAGGCGCACGCTGTACCTTGACGCACAACAGCGTAGGTAATTGGGGGAAGCCCTACACGCTGCGCCATAGCGTCATCACCGACATGTTGGTAGGTGGCATGGATGCTTACACGGTGTCCGAGATGGCGGGAACGTCGATACTGATGATCAAAAAGTATTACGGGACGCTGCTGGAAAAGCACATCATTGAGGCTATGGCCGCGCTGGCGTTGTAGGCTGGGGAAGGGTGCACCAACGGAAGGATGAACCGATGGATTCCAAAGCATTGCAAGGTGAGTACCGATCATATACGGTACTCACATGATCAAGTCCTTCCGACACAAGGGAGTCAAGGGATTCTTTGAAACAGGGTCGACGGCTGGAATTCAGGCTAAGCACAAGCCCAAGCTTCGTATTCAACTAACGACATTGGATAGCGCGATTAGGCCAGAGGACATGGATGCCCCGGGATGGAGGCTGCATCCGCTGACCGGAAAGCTTGCTGGGCATTGGGCGGTTTCAGTCAACGGCAATTGGCGTTTGACCTTCGTCTTTGAGGGTGAAAACGCAGTGTTAGTCGACTATCAAGACTATCATTAGGAGATAAGTTATGGCTCGCATGTACAACCCGGCGCATCCTGGAGAGGTACTTCGTGAGTACTTGGGGAATGTCTCTGTAACGGATGCCGCCGCCAAGCTTGGCGTCACGCGCGCATCCTTGTCGCGCATCCTCAACGGACAGAACGGCGTCTCGGCTGACATGGCGTTGCGCTTAGAGGCCGCGCTGGGCGTGAGTGCGGAAATGTGGGTAGGGATGCAGGTTAAGTATGAGCTGTGGGAAGCAAGCAAGAACAAGCGCCCCAAGGTCATTCCGTTCGAGAACATGCACGCGGCTTGTTGAGGGCCGCGCTCCAACCCCGATCGAGCCCGCCCTGTGCGGGCTTTTTCATGGGTGGTCAGTTAGGCGCGTCGACTGCCTCCCGCTCCTTTTTTTCCTGCTGCCACGCAGCGTCGACCAGTTCTTTTGTAGTGGCGGTCAGGTCCGCCGCCGAGATTCCACTTCGCTCGAGAACCGTAAACTTTGAGTAGACCTCATCTAGCAAATCAGGCTGATGGAACACTAGAAAAGTAGGACGGTTTCGGTCATCTGTAGGCGCATTCAGTGCATCCATGCCACCGTGGCAGGGTTCACCGCTGGCTGTAGCCGGTGCATGCCCGTGGCCTGCTGGCACTGGTGGCGCAGCGACGTGGCGCGATAGCTTGGCGTTGCGTGCCGAGCTGCAAAGCTGCTGACCGGCACTAGCTCCACGCGCGCGCGACTGCTCACCTGTACAGCCGCGTCAGCAAGCGTCTGCGCCTGCTCCACGCACGCGCGCGACTGCTCACTTTACAATCCACCTCGAACAACTTTCCAACCGGGAACTCAGACGCCATCCTTCGCGGGTGGCGTTTTTTTGTGCCCGCGGCAAATGCGTCGGTTTCGTTTTGGGTTTCTGTACTGACGTCCGTACAACGAAAAAGACCACCGGGAAGGTGGTCTGAGTCGTTGAATTCATTGGTGGGCGGTAGTGGGTTCGAACCACTGACCACTGCCGTGTGAAGGCAGTGCTCTACCGCTGAGCTAACCGCCCACTGCGAGCGCGCAATTTTAGGGGGAGCGACCGTGGTCGGTCAATGGCTGACGCTGTGCGCCGGAGCGTCGCCGGCACGCGCGCGGCGACGCTTGTGGCGTGGCACAAAGGCCGCGGTTGCTAAACTCGCGTATCTCCCCGATGCCACAGCAGCCGACCATGGACTATCTCGTTACCCAGTATTTCGTCATCCTGCACGCGTTGCAGCAGTTTCAGTTGACGCCATGGAAGGTTGTCGGCCTGCTCGGCTCGTTGTTGTTCACCAGCCGCTGGTTTGTGCAGTTGTATTACACGCGCAAACTCGGGCGGGTGGTGATGCCGCTGGCGTTCTGGTGGTTGTCGGTGGCGGGCAGTGCGATGCTGCTGGCGTACTTCGTGATTGGCAAGAACGATTCGATCGGCATCATCTCGAATTTCTTCCCCGCGTTTGTGTCGGTCTACAACCTGGCGGTGCATTTGCGTCACCGGAGGGGCCTTTCGGGCGGCGGCGCGGCTGCCTGATGTCACTTGTGGTGCGCGGTCACTGACTGCGATCCGTGCGTTCGGCAGTTCGTGCTGGTCTGCTGCCGCGCCGAAGTGCATCGAGGGGCGGGGCGCGAGGGCGGTGGTGCATCACTGCGTTCAAGTTTCGCCGCGCTTGGCCGACACGGGGATACGGACTTTCGGTTTGGTCGATCGACGCGCGCTGCGTCGCCAATGGGAGCGCCACCGTGCGTCAGTCACAATCCAGCGCCCGCGTGTCCTTGTTGCCGCCTGGTTGCTGAGGGCGGCGTCGAGTGCGCAAACGGACCACGTTGCCAGCGGGACTCAAGGTTGGACAGACCTTGCCCTGCGATGCCTTCGATGGCCGCGGCAGTCTGTTGCTGTGCAAGGGCCACATCATCGGCAGTGATGCGCAACTCGAACGGCTGCTGCGCAATGCGCGCTGGGCCGACGTGCCAGCAGAGGTTCCGCCGCGGCCGGGTGTGGCACAGGCTTCGGCGTTGTCCCTGGTGCTGGGTGCGCGAGAACAGTTGCACGGGGTGTTGAGTGCTGCGCCCATGCCGGAGTTTGCCGGCCGCGTGCAGCACGTTGCCGGTATGGTGCGCGAGGCGTGTCGGCGCAACGCGGACGTTGCGCTGGCGTCCATGCTGATGTGCCGTGAGGGCAGTTACCCCGCACGGCATGCGGTGGATGTCGCGATTGCCGCGTGTGTCGCGGGAACTGCGCTGGACCTGGATGGCGTCGACTTGACCAGCACGGTGGCCGCGGCGCTCACCATGAACATCGGCATGCTGGATCTGCAGGAGGAACTGCAGCTCCGGCACGGTTCGCTGTCCAGCGAGCAACGCATGGTGGTTCGCGCGCATTGCGAACACGGCATGCTGTTGCTGCACCAGCGCGGAGTCAGCGACCCGTTGTGGCTGGACATCGTGCACGACCACCACGAGCGCCCGGATGGTCGCGGTTATCCACGAGGCAAGGCGCGCGACGCGATTGCGTTGCCGACACAGGTGGTGGCACTCGCCGACGTGTATTGCGCACGCGTGACCTGCCGTGAGTATCGCCCGGCGATGCCGCCGAACGTGGCGTTGCGCTGGCTGTTTCTCAACGAGGGCATGGCTGTGGATGAGCGTTTGGCGGCGATGTTCATCAAGACGTTGGGCATCTATCCGCCGGGCACCAGCGTGCGTTTGCAGAATGGCAGCGTTGCCGTGGTGACGCGACGCGGAGCCACGGGGCGGCGACCGAAAGTGGCCTCCATCACCACCGGCGATGGTCTGCGCGTGCAGACGCCCATGCGTTGTCGCAGTGACGCGCCGGGACACGTCGTCAGCGGCGTGGTCGACCTGGATACGCTGCGCCTCAGCGTCGACATGCACAGCCTGTGGGGTGCGGACGCGGCTGTCTGATCCGGCGCACGCGTGTCGTCCGCCGGGGGTGCGGCTGGCTGGCGTTGTCGCATCGGGTATGGCGGGACGCATGCGCTCCGCGCGTTGTATCGATATTGTCACGCGTGGCCATGGCATCCATTGCGCCGCGGCGTGTGGACAGCGGCGGCGGCGCGGGTTACAACAAGCGAATCTGCCTGCCAGGATTTCGCCGATGCGCGTCGCGACCAACTTTTTTCTCCTGGGGCTGGGCGTGTTCGGCGGCGTGCCGCTGGTGACCGCTGCCGGTGTTGATGTTGCCACTGCGGCCAGTGTGGCGCCGCGGGTTGCGCTGGCTACGCAGATCAACGCGGCCGACTTTGCGCGCTTCGACCGCACGCTCAGCTCCGATGCGTTTGCCGGGCGCAAGCCGGGTACGCCGGCGGAAAAGCGCACGATCGACTGGCTGGTCAGCGAGTTTCGGCGCATGGGCCTGCAGCCGGGAAATCACGGCTCGTGGTTGCAGACGGTGCCGGCCAATTCCACCGAGTTGTTGAATACCGGGGTGACGCTGGACATCACTGCGGGTGGCAGTACGCACAAGTTTGCCTATCACACCGATATGGTGGCGCAGACGTTGCAGGCCAAAGCGCAGATCGATCTGCGTGATTCGCCGGTGGTGTTTGTCGGTTATGGCGCCGATGCGCCGAACTGGCACTGGAACGATTACGCGAACATCGACGTGAAAGGCAAGACCGTGATCGTGCTGGTCAACGACCCGGGCTTTGCCACCCGCGATGCAAAGTTGTTCAACGGCCGCGCGATGACTTACTACGGTCGCTGGCCGTACAAATATGCGCAGGCCGCACTGCAGGGTGCGGCAGCGTGTTTCATTGTGCATACCAGCGATGCGGCGACAGGCTACCCGTGGCGCGTGTTGCAAAATGGTGCGCGTGGGGCACAGCTGAGCCTGACCGCGAGTGACGACCCGGCGCCGCGTTTGCCGGTGGCGGGCTGGCTCACTCGCGATGCGGCCACGCGTTTGTTTGCCGCCGCGGGTCTGGATTTTGCTCAGATGGAAAAGGCGGCGGCCAGACCCGGCTTCAAGGCGGTCGCGCTGGCTGCCACCGCGTCGTTGCAGTTACGCAGCAGGATCGGGCACGTCGAGTCGCACAATGTGATGGCCATGCTCAAGGGTAGTCAGCGGCCGGACGAGGCGGTGATCTACACCGCGCATTGGGATCACCTTGGCAGCGATCGGGCGTTGCCAGGGCACAAGGTGTATGCCGGCGCGATCGACAACGGTACCGGCTTGAGCATGCTGCTGCAGGTCGCCAACGCGTTCGCGCATCAACCCGCGCCGCCCCAGCGCAGCGTGGTGTTCTTCATGCCGACGCTGGAGGAATCAGGGCTGCTCGGCTCGCAGTACTACGCCGCCAAACCGGTGTTTCCACTGGACAAGACGGTGGCGGATATTGCCGTGGACGCGCTGCCGGTGATCGGCCGCGCGCGTGACATGACCGTCATCGGCAAGGGCCAATCGCAGCTGGAAACCTTGCTGGCTGACGTATTGAAAAAACAGGGCAGGGTGATCTCCGGGGAAACGACGCCGGAGAACGGCTTTTATTTCCGCTCCGATCATTTCAACTTCGCCAAGGCGGGCGTGCCAGCCATGCTGCTCAGTTCCGGTCTGGATCTGCGCCAAGGTGGCCGCGCCGCCGGCGAGAAGGCGGCGGCGGATTACACCGCGCATCGCTATCACACGCCGAACGACGTGTTCAATCCAGCCTGGGACCTGTCCGGCATTCTGGAAGACACGCAGGCGCTGTATGAGCTCGGTCGGCAGTTGAGCGATAGCAGCACATGGCCACAGTGGAACGCGGACAGCCCGTTCCGTGCGGCGCGTGAACGGATGACGGGCCATGCCGGGTCCGCGCCGGACAAGGTGAAGTAGCGCGGCGTGGCTGGGTTGGGGTTCGTTGTCGTGAGGCACGGAGGAGCGTCACCAGTCGACAGACAGCAGCGAACTCCGCGTAGACGCTCAGGCACTGTGACGTCGAGGCCATGGGGTCGGCTGGGGCGGTGCTTCCGCGTCGGCGTTGCCAACCGCTGAACATCGTTCGCGCTACAGTGCCTGTCAGGACGTCACAGCGTTCGGGAGGTTGATGATGGCGCGTTGGCTTTGGGCCACAGGGTTCGCGGTATTTGGCATGTTGCCGGCGTCGGTAGCTGCGGGCGGCACAGTGCCGGCAGCGGATCACGCGGCGACGCCCGTGGTCGCGCAGATCGCGCTGGATGGGCCGATTGGCCCGGCGGCAGCAGAGTATTTCGACGACGCAACGCGACGTGCCGAGGCCGATGGCGCGGCGGCGATCGTGTTGCGCCTGGATACGCCCGGTGGCTTGTCCGACTCCATGCGGCAGATCATCTCGCGCATGCTGGCCAGCAAGATTCCCGTGTTGGCTTATGTGGCACCTGGCGGCGCGCGTGCGGCTTCAGCCGGCACTTACATTCTGTATGCGGCACAGATTGCGGCGATGGCACCGGCAACACATCTGGGCGCGGCCACGCCGATCAAGCTGGGCGGCAGCACGCCATTGCCTGCGCCATTGCCCACGACGCTACCCACTGACAAACCCGCAGTCGCCGGCTCGGCGGCGAAACCGACGCCGGCAGGTAACGACGACGCCGAGGAGTCCAAGGTGTTGAACGATGCGATCGCCTATATCCGCTCGCTGGCGCAGCTGCGCGGTCGCGACGCCCAATGGGCCGAACAGGCGGTGCGTGGTGCGGCAACGTTGACGGCAAGTGAAGCCGCGCAGAAGCACGTGATTGATTTCGTCGCGCGCGATGTTGCCGATCTGCTGGCGCAGGCGGATGGACGTTCGGTCGAGGTCGGTGGCCGGCAGGTCACCTTGCGGCTCAAGGGTGCAACGGTGCGCGACTACGCGCCCGGTGCACGCACGCAGTTTCTGGGCATCATCACCAACCCGACGATCGCCTATCTGCTGTTGCTGGCCGGCATTTTTGGTGTCGGGCTGGAGGCGCTGCATCCGGGCGCGATGTTGCCGGGCATCGTCGGCGGCATCTGTCTGCTGGTCGGCCTGTATGCCTTGCAATTGTTGCCGGTCAATTACGCCGGGCTGGCGTTGATGGCCTTGGGTATCGGTTTGCTGGTGGCCGAGGCGATCAATCCCACCGTCGGCGCGTTTGGTATCGGTGGCGTGGTTTCGTTCGTGGTGGGGTCGGTGATGCTGATGAATACCGGGGTGCCGGGCTATGCGGTGAACGTGGGCGTGATCGGCGCCATTGCGTTGAGCGCTGCGGCGTTGATGGGTCTGATCGTGTGGCTGGTGTTTCGCGCGCGACGTTCGCGCGTGGTGACCGGCGATGAAGGCATGCTGGTGGATATTGCCGAACTGCTGGAGCCGGTCAGCGCTGGCGGCGAAGCCTGGGTGCTGGTGCGCGGCGAACGCTGGCGCGTGCAGTGCGACAGCGCGCTGCCGGCTGGCGCGAAGGTGCGCGTGCTGCGGCGCGAGGGTTTGTTGTTGCAGGTGGTGCCGGCGTGATGCGTTGCGCGAACGGTTGTGGGAGTCGCTTCAGCGGCGACGGCTTTTGCGTTTGTGATGTGCGCATGGGCGGGCGGCGGTGGGTAGTGCCCGCCCTGCCTGAGCTGCGTGCATCGGGTGGGTGAACAAGTGCGCAGGGCGGACACTGCCCGCCGGCTTTGGTTGGCTGAATTTCAGCGTTACTCGGGACTGGTCGTGATGTTGATCCGGCCTGTTGTTTTCTGATTCGAGTGGAAGGGTGTCGCGGCTGAAGCCGCTCCCACAGGTGCACAAAGGTTTTCATCCAGCGATTTACGGGAGAGTGTCATGTTTGGATTTGTTGGTGTGTTGGTGGTCATCGGCATCATGTTGCTGTTCTCCACGGTCAAGATCCTGCCGGAGTACCAGCGCGGCGTGATCCTCACCCTGGGTCGCTACACGGGCACCAAGGGACCCGGTCTGGTGCTGTTGCTGCCGGCGGTGCAGCGCATGATCCGCGTGGATTTGCGCGTCACGGTGATGGACGTGCCGCCGCAGGACGTGATCTCGCGCGACAACGTGTCGGTGCGGGTCAACGCGGTGGTGTATTTCCGCGTCGTCGATCCCGCCAAGTCGGTGCTGGAAGTGGCCGAGTTCTTCCAGGCCACCAGTCAGCTGGCGCAGACGCGCTTGCGCTCGGTGCTCGGTCAGCATGAGCTGGACGAGATTCTGTCGCAGCGCGATTCGATCAACCACACCTTGCAGACGATACTTGACGAGGCGACTGATCCGTGGGGCATCAAGGTGGCCAACGTCGAGATCAAGGATGTCGATCTCAACGAGACCATGGTGCGCGCAATCGCGCGTCAGGCCGAGGCCGAGCGTGAGCGGCGCGCCAAGGTGATCCACGCCGAAGGTGAAATGCAGGCGGCCGAAAAGTTGCGCGATGCGGCCGCGATGCTGTCGCAACAACCGCAGGCGCTGCAGTTGCGCTATCTGCAAACGCTGGCCGATATGTCGAACAACGGCAAGTCGTCGACCATCGTGTTCCCGCTGCCACTGGATTTGATCCGACCGCTGATGGAAGCGTTTCCGGCAAAGTCGGGTTCCAATAGTTCCCCTTGATTGATGGGGCGCACTGGCGTGCCGGTTGCGCCGCTGCGCGGCTTGAACCGGCCTGCGGTGGGGCGTGGCGTGTCAGGTAGGGTGGCTCAAGGCCGCAGGCCGGAGCCGCCACGGACTCTGGCGGCTGTTTGCGCTGAGCAATTCATGGGTTGGCTGCTGCATCCAGCTTGTCGAAGTTGACGATGGCGTTCAACACCAGCGGGTAACTGCCGATGGTTTCGCCGCGCCAGATCGGGTTGCTGGCAAACAGCAAGACGTGGCCCTTGCCGAGGCGCGCGTCGACCACGGCGGCGCGTTCGGCCATCACTTCGCCGCCGTCGAGCAGGCCGGCGATCAGCAAGTTTTTGGCATCGGCGTAGCGCAGGATGACTTGCGGACGCAGTGCCGGCGGGATCACCCACGGGTTGTTGCGCGTCTGCTCGGCATTCAGCGGCAACGCTTGCCACGGTTTGGCTTCGGGCAGTGGCGGCGGGGCAGTGGCGGCGCGACCTTCGGGCGCGTCGGTATCGTGCGGACCACCACGGCCGGTGGCGCGCTGGAAGTCCTTGGCGTTGGGCAGATCGTGATCGCCGGTAATCAGATTGGATACGCTGAAGGACTGGCCGTTGGCGCTGTACAACGCCAGATCGTCACTGTGATAACCGGCGGCAATGGGGCTGCGGCGATCAACAAATTTTGCCTGCAGCACGCTGCCGACCACTTTGAGCTTCTTGTCGGCGGGCGTGACAAACACGCCCGGCGCCAGCCCGCTGTGGATGGCGAAGCTTGCGGTGTCTTCGGCGGTAATCAGCAACCCGCCGGCTTGCACGAATTGCTTGAGGTGCGCGACGCCAGCATTGCCCAGGCCGGGGCGGATATCGTCGCTGCTGGCAATGCGCCCGATGTTCGGCGTGAGCGCCGTGGTTTTCCACGGCAGCGGATTGCCCCACATGGGCAGACCGTCGATGATCTGGCGCGTGCTGGCGTTACCCACCGGGGCGAATACGATGACATCGTATTTCGCGCGCAGGTTGTCGAGCCTGGCGACATCCTGCGTACTGATGTAGTCGTAGGGTACGTGCAAACCGTCCAGCGCCATGCGCCACCAGCCTTCGGTTTGCGTGCTGAGCCAGGTGTGCATCAACGCGATGCGCGGCAGCGGCGCGGCGCGCAGGTCGATGGCCGCCAGACCTTGCGGCACGCTGACCGGTGCGCTGAATGGCGCCATCGGTGCGCGCAGGATCGCGGCGTCGGTCACGCGCACGACCTGCACGTTGAACAGGTCACCCATTGACCATCCGGTGTCGTCGTACGGGTGCTGCTGCGGGTCTTTGGGCGACCAGTATTGGCGATCGAGCAGCGTGTCGGCGATGCGTGAGTACGGCTGATCCATGCGCACGATGGTGCTGCCGGCAGGGAAGGTGCGTGACATCGTGGCGGCGGGTTTGGGCGCTGCCTTGTCGTCGGCCTTGGCGCTGGTGTCGCGTGGGCGCGGCACGTTCACCGTGACCGGCGCCGTGCTGCGGCTGATCTCGACGTGTTGCCGCTCCAGCACTTGCAGCAATTGTGCACGCGACCCCGTGCGTGTTTCGTCCGCGGGGAAAACGTACGCCGCCGGGCCGGCGTTTTGTGGCTTCTCGATCGAGCGTTTGCTCTTGAGATAGAAGTTCTTCAGGAATTGCGTGGTGTTGTCAGCGAAGTAATTCAGCGCCGTGAGCAGGCCGGTTTGCTGGTAGTTGTTGTTGTTGCGCTGTGACCACAGCACCACCGGCAGCGGTGGATTGGGCTTGTACCAGGTACGCTGGTATTCGTCTGGCTCGAGCATGCGTTGCACGGTGTCGGCACCATCATTGCCGAAGGTTTCGTACAGCCGGCTGATGCCGTTGTGCATGGCGGCGATGAACATCAGATAGCCCGGGCTCCAGGTGTCGAAGTTGCCGTGGGTGAATACGCCGGGCATGCCCATGCGCGTCATTTGCTGCACGTTGTCCCAGCCCAGTTGCTGCCATTCGCCGGTGAGAATTGGATCGATCCACGCGTTGTACGGGCCATCGCCCACGGTGTTGTCGTACAGAAACGGTACCGACTCATGCAGGTCGTGCAGCACCTGCGCGTGCCAGCCGACAAACGTGTCGGCGACGTTGCGCGTAAGGTTCAGCGTCATTGCCATGGCATCGCGGTTGTTGTCGTGCGCCACGTAGTGGCCCCAGTACAGCAGCCTCGGGTAGTTCTGGCCCGGGTGCGCGAGATGCCAGTTGTAGCGATCCACCTGGCGATCGCGACCGTCCACTTCAACCACCGGCGTAATCAGAGTGATGACGTGCGAGCGAATGTGCTGGATGTACGGCGCATCGTCCACGGCCAGGCGGTAGGCCAGCTCCATCAGTGCGGTGGGCGAACCGGTTTCGGTGGAATGGATGGTGCCGGTGATGTAATAGACCGGCGTGGTCTGCGCGATCAACTGATCGGCGGTGGCGTCATCCATGTTGATGCTGCGCGGATCGGCGAGTTTGGCCAGACGCGACTGGTTGGCGTCCAGATCGGCCAGCAAACCTTCATCGGCCACTGCCACCGCGATCATCTCGCGGCCTTCCTCGGTCTTGCCGATGCTGACCACCTTGACCCGTGGGCTGGCCGCAGCGAGTGCGCGGAAGTAGCGATGGATGTCAGCGGAGTACGGCAGGTAGTTTGGCGCCCCGGCAATGTGCCCGAGCACCTTCTCTGGTGTCGGCACGGTGGTCGACGCGGGCAGGTAATTGGTCAGCGCTGAGTTGAACGCGGGATCCGTGGTGAACTTCAGGATCTGCGCGGTGTATGCCTGATCGATCGGCTGATTGGCGGCGCGCGCGTAGACATCGGCGTTGGTCGGTGCCGTGGCGGCGCCGCCGGTACCCAGTGCGCCCAGCAGCAGCCATGTGCCCAGCGCGACGCGAATGGAAGTGTGCACGGTGATTCCCTGATGGCGTCGCTGCGGATTCACGCACTCTGCCAGAAACGCGACAGGGGCATGTAGGCCATTGGTTGGGTTATCACGCCTTTCGATTGCGACGTGTGCGGCTGCGCCACGGCGGGTAACGCACGTCAGTGCACGGCGACCGGCGTACCTGTCTTCGCGCTGGGGTCAGCCGCAACCTGCACGCCCGCTCCGATGTTGCTGCCGAGGAACTGCACGATGCGCGTGTACAGCTCGACCAGGTTGGCCTCGTCGTAAAAGCCGTGCATCTCGCCGGGTTTGAACAACCATTCGTGCGCTACGTGCCGGTTGAGAAGTGCCTGATGCAGGCTGAGCCCCTGGATGGATGGCACGCGCTCGTCCTTGCCGCCCACGACCAGCATCACCTTTGCCTTCAAGGCGTCAAGCTGGTTCACTGGCGAACGCTTCGCCAGCAGCGTCATGTCGTCGCCCAGTTCGCGCTTGAGGTAGTCCTCGCCGAAGGTGGACTGCGGGATATCGCCACGGTGGGACATCAAGGTCAGGTCGTAGACGCCGACGTAACCGATCGCACACTTGTACAAATCCGGCTCCTTCACCGCACCCTCGAGTGCGGCATAGCCGCCATAGCTCGCCCCAAAGATGCAGATGCGCTGCGGGTCGGCGATGCCTTGAGCGATGGCCCAGCGCGTCGCGTCGCTGACGTCGTCCTGCATCTTGCCGCCCCATTCGCGCGAGCCGGCGTGCATGAATGCATAACCGTAGCCACCTGAGCCGCGAAAGTTGACCTGCACTACGGCATAACCGCGCGTCGCCATCGCCTGCACGAGCGAGTCGTAATCCCAGCGGTCGCGAATGCCGTACGGACCACCATGCACAAACACCACGGTGGGCAGTTGTTTTGCGTTGTCGCGGCCGGGCGGGAAACTCACGTAACCTTGCAGGCGCATGCCGTCACGTGCTGCAAACTCGAACGGTTGCTTGCTGGCCATCTGTTCCGGGTTGATCCACGACGCGCGCGACAACAGCGCACTCAGCTTGTGCGCGTTGTGGTCGAACAAATAAAACGTACCCGGATCCACGTCGGCGTCAACCAGCACCACGCTCAGGCGGCCGTCGGCCGTGCCTGATACGAAACTGACGTTTTCACCAGGGAACTGTTTCATCAGCAGCTGTAGCGCCTGCGCGTCAGCCGACGTGTCGTCGAACAACGCTGCACCAGGGCGGCCGTCCATGTACGTGACCCCAGCAAGGCTGTTTCTCGCCAGCCCGCGCAATAACCCGTCCGTCTCGACTTTCGGGTTGCTCCACACTGGCTCCAGGGTGTGCTTGCTGGCGTCCCAGAGGCACACGCCGAAGCCGCCGGAGGCCGGTGAACAGGTGAAATAGACTGCCGTGTCATCGCGGTTGAAAGCGATCGGGGTGGAGCGGTTTGCGCTCACCTCCGACAGCAACTGCCAACCGTCGCCGTCGACCGGGTGCAGATACACCTTGACGGTGCCGTCGTTCGCCTCGGTCGTGGCAAAACGAATTCTGCCCTGATGATCGGCAACGAATTGCGTGCCGCGCATCGGCGCGGTAAGCAGCTTGACCTTGTTGCCAGTGCGCACATCCATGCGCCATGCGACGGGCAGCTCGCGCTCATAGCCGGTTGCATCCCA
>CAJDVA010000067.1_pt1 | contig 14042 bp, 13 predicted proteins | sample 7391241 | NCBI WGS metagenome assembly CAJDVA01 (sample SAMEA7055678, study PRJEB34461) | soil metagenome | biome: terrestrial ecosystem; feature: Peninsula; material: soil | place: Antarctica | collected 2016
ATGGTCGCGCTGTACAACGGCATGGGCGGCGGCGCGGCGGCGGCGATTGGCGCGGTCGAGCTGATCGGCTTTGTGCGCAACTGGGCGCTGCTGCATCCGGCGGGCGTTCCGGATACCTCGCCGCTGCGCCCGGAAAGCTGGGCGCTCAACGCGCTGCCGCCGCTGCCTGATGTGGTGGCATTGACGCCGACCGAACTGGGCTTGGGTGTGCTCGGCGCGCTGATTGGCGCGGTAAGTTTTTCCGGCTCCATGATCGCGTTTGCGAAGTTGCAGGGCTGGCTGGACAAGCGCTTCGTGTTTCCCGGCCAGCGCGTCATCAACATGGTGTTGCTGGCGGCAACGATCGTGGTCGGCATCCTGCTGGTGGTCGGGCACGCCAGCTTGCCGTTGATCGCGCTGTTCTTCGCGCTGGCATTGTTGTTCGGCCTGATGATGACGCTGCCAATCGGCGGCGCGGACATGCCGGTGGTGATCTCGCTGTACAACGCGTTCACCGGACTGGCGGTGGCGTTCGAGGGCTTCGTGCTGGGCAACGAGGCGATGATCATTGCCGGCATGGTGGTTGGCGCGGCTGGCACGCTGCTGACGCAGTTGATGGCCAAGGCCATGAACCGCTCCATCGGCAACGTGCTGTTTGGCAGCTTTGGTGCGGCGGCCGGTGGTGAGGCGCAGTCGATCGAAGGTGCGCAGAAGCCGATCGACGCCAGCGACGCGGCAGTGATGATGGCGTACGCCGAGCGCGTGGTCATCGTGCCCGGCTACGGCATGGCGGTGGCGCAAGCGCAGCACAAGGTGTGGGAGTTTGCGCAGTTGCTGATCAAGCGCGGGGTCAAGGTGAAGTTCGCGATTCATCCGGTGGCGGGGCGCATGCCTGGACACATGAACGTGCTGTTGGCCGAGGCGGGCGTGCCGTATGACTTGATCGCCGACATGGACGATGTCAATCCGGAGTTTCCCGCGACCGACGTCGCGCTGGTGATCGGCGCCAACGATGTGGTCAATCCGCTGGCCAAGACCGATCCAGCCTCGCCGATCTATGGCATGCCGATTCTGGATGTGGGCAAGGCCAGGCATGTCATCGTGATCAAGCGCGGCAAAGGTACCGGGTTTGCCGGCATCGAGAACGCACTGTTCTACGCGGATAACACACGCATGTTGTATGGCGACGGTCAGGCCGCGGCCGGGCAGTTGGTGACCGAGTTGAAGGCGCTGGACGACTGAGGCGCGGCGGCCTGCCGTCAGGTAACAGTCAGTGCCGCGTGCGGCGCAGTGCCACGAGCGCGGCCAGCGCGGCGCCAACGATGTACCAGACGATATCCGCTGGCGCCGTGCTGATGCGTGCCAGTTGCCACAACATGCCGCTGCCGGCGGTGCCCAGGGTGTCAAGCAAACCCAGCCCCATGCTGCCGGCAATCTGCACGCCGACCAGCAGCACATTGACCCACAGCGCAGCCACTAGGGTCGCCAGCGCCGCGAGGCCGGCGCATATCCCACCCGGGGCACGTATTCCCGAGCGCAGTACCCATGCCAGGAGCGCGCCGGCGGGTAGGGCGAGCCATGCCATTGGCTGACGCAGATACAGCATGGCCGTCATCCAGATCACGCCTGCGGCCAGGCCCAAGGTGATCGTGCCGAGCACGGTAAACGTACCCACGATGAGCGTTCGTACGCCCGTCAGCATGTGTATGGCGTCGCGCGGGCGGGCATGCGGTTATCCGACAAACAAAGCCGCCATCATAGCGTGTCATCGGCCGTGATCTGGCGCTGGTCGCGCGGATAACCTGATCTGGGACAAGCACGCGCAGATGGGTGGCGGCATAATGGAAAGCGCAGCTCGACGTTGTGTCGCGCGGACAATACTGGTTGGCAATGGCATGAGCGGTTTCAGTCTGAGTAGCGAGCCTTTCACCCTGCTACGCGATTGCGATGCGGTGATGGTGCCGCAGGGCGAGGAAGTGGTGCTGCCGGCCGGTCAGATCGGTTACATCACGCAGGCACTGGGTGGCAGCTTTACCGTGTACGTGGAAGGCAACCTGTTTCGCGTGGCGGGCGGTGATGCCGATGCGCTGGGCAAGGAGCCGCCGCCGCCGCTCGAACTGCCGCCAAACGCCACCACTGCCGATGTGGAAAAACTGGCGTGGGATCAACTGCACAGCGTGTTCGATCCGGAAATCCCGGTCAACGTGGTTGACCTCGGCCTGGTCTACGACCTGAGCATGGAGCAGCTGCCTGGAGGCGATCGCAAGGTGTACGTCAAGCTCACGCTGACCGCTCCGGGTTGCGGCATGGGCGACATCCTGGTTGATGATGCACGCACCAAGCTGCTGATGATCCCGACCCTGGTCGAGGCGGAAGTGGACCTGGTGTTTGATCCACCGTGGACGCAGCAGATGATGTCCGACGAGGCCAAGCTCGAAACCGGCATGCTCTAGCGGCGCACGTTGGTCGTGGTGCGCGCGCAACACGGCGCTGCTGCCGAGAGGTCAGCTGCCGATTTCCTCGAAGCGATTCGCGTCGCGGTTCTTGCGCACCTTGGCCGGGTCCCACACGCGCCCGTTCATGGCGATGTAGACGCCGTCGGGCAGCGTTTGCACGGCAGCCACCGCGCAGCCGATGTTGAACACTGCATCGGAACCCTGGAAGCGGGCCGGATTGAGCGCGCCGGTCAGCACGATCACCTTGCCTCTGATGCCGGCCAGTTCCTTGGCGGTCTCCACCATCGTGTCCGTGCCGTGGGTCACCAGCACGAATCGCCCGGATTGTTGTTCGATGGTCGAGCGCACCAGTGCGCGATCTTCCGCGCCCATGTGCAAGCTGTCCTTGCGCATGATCGGAACTACGGTGAACTCGAACGCCACACCGAGCTGCGCGAGGATTTCACCAATTTGCGGGGCACCAATCTTGTAGTCCGACTTGTCGTCAAAATAAATCTTGTCGATGGTGCCGCCGGTGGTGACGATGGTCAGTTGTTGCATGCTGGGCAGCCAAGGCAAGAGGGGAATCCCGGCATTTTAGCCCGTGTGCGCGTGGACGGTTGCGGCGCCGACTGTCCAGCTTCCCCGCAGACGGGCGAAGCTGTCCGGGGGCTGAAGAGGGCGGCTTTTCGTCGGGCGCCGACGGTGGCTGGCGCAGCGTGGTTTGCTGCCGAGCGCCCCCCATCCGCCTTCGGCACCTTCCCCCGCAAGCGGGGGAAGGAAAGTGCGAGGCCCCCGCGTGTGGGGGAAGCGAGAGCGACAGGCTTCTGCAGGCGCTGCCGCGCGCTAACTCAGCAGCAGCGCCGTGTTGTCGGCATCGGGTGACACCAGCCGATCGAGGCCGTGGGCGACAAACCGCTGCAGTGCGGCAGCCGGCCGAAGCTCGCCGCGTGGTGTCGACCAACTCGCCTGTCGCGTCAGCAAGGCGGCGACCGCGCAGCGGGTCAGAGTGAACGCGAGCCCGCGCGCGCCGGCTTCAAGTGACTCGCGGTTTGCGCCGTGCTGTTCCAGGTAGCGCTGCGCAGCGTCGAGCGTGATCTGGATGGCGTGGGTGGTTGGTGCATCGTCGCTGCCGTCCAGCCAGCCGTGGACCGCCGTGCGCAACGCGGCCAGGTTGCCGCCAGCCAGCGCACGCAAGCTGTCCAGTGACAACACGTTGGTCGTGCCTTCCCAGATCGGGTACACCTGCGCGTCGCGCAACAACTGCGGCAGCCCGGTGTCTTCGATGTAGCCGGCACCACCGAAGCATTCCAGCGCCTCGGAGCAGATTTTCACCGCAAGCTTGCCGGTCCACAGTTTTGCCAGCGGCGTGAGCAGGCGCAGCGCCGCCGCCTCGTGAGCGGCAGCGGCGTTGTGTTCGACGCGGCCGAGCAGATGCGCTACCTCGAACGCCAGCGCGAACGCGCCGGCGAACTCCGCCTGCATGTCAGCCAGCGTGTGTGCGTGCAGCGGCTGTTCAATCAATGGACGGCCAAACGTCTGCCGCCGCGCCGCGTAGTCATGGGCCAATGCGAGTGCGCGCGCCATGCTCGCCACCGCACAGACGGCGTTCCAGGTACGCGTGACGTTGAGCATCGGCGCCACTTGGCGCACGCCATGGGCGAGATCTCCGAGGGGCCAAGCCGCAAGGCCTTCCAGATGGATCTCCGCAGTGGGCAATTCCTGCGTACCGAGTTTGTCTTTCAGACGGTCGATGATCAGCTCGGGTTTGCGCCGCGCGCCGTCCATCGTCTCGACGTAGAACAATGCCAACGCGGCGTTGCCATCGGCCGCGCCGGCAGGGCGTGCCAGCGCCAGCGCCGCTTCACCGACCACCGCCGAACTGAACCACTTGCGTCCGTACAGACGCCACTGGCCGTTCGCGTCCTGGCGCGCCGCGGTTTCGCTGTGACTGACGTCCGAGCCGCCGATGTTTTCCGTCATCCACTGGCCACTGAGCCAGAGTGTGGTCGCGTCGCGACTGAGAAAATGCGGGAGTGCGCGCGCCATCAGTTCCCGGTTGCCGGAGGCCTTGAGCGCCGTGGCCGCACCATCCGTCATCGCCAGTGGGCAGGTGTAGAACTCGCTGGCGAGGTGATACAGATAGACGCGGGCAAACTCTTCCAGTCGTGCATATTCGCTGTCGCCGTGGCCGGCGCTCAACACGTTGTGCGCCGTGGTGATCTGCGGTCCTTCCCGCCACGCCGTGGTCAGCTCGATGCGATCAATGCGCTCGCCCCACGCGCCCCATTGGGTAAGTATCGGCTTGCCGCGGGTGCTGTGGGCGGTGCGCTGCCAAGCCATCTGCGCGTAGTCGCCAAGCGCCTCCAGATCGGTGTCCAGCGCGAACCGCCGCGTTGCGGGCAGCGCACGATCAAGCAGCGTATGCAGCAATCGGTCGCTGTGCCACGGGTGCGTCAGTTGCGGCGCGTCTTGCAGGAAGCCCATGGGAAGATCTCCTGACAATGCGATGGGGGGAAGGAGCGCACCCCCGGATCGAGTCCGAGGCAGGCTCTGTGCGCGATGCTTTATTGCGCGATGATTCATTGCGGTGGAACAAGAGCATCGCGCACAGGGTGCGCTCCTACAAGCGTTTGCGCTTCACGCCGGCGCCCAGCGTGCCGATCAGCAGCAAGGTGAGGATGATCTCGATGCCGGCGAGGATCCGTTCGCCCGGTGAGCTCCATGCCTCGGCCACGCCGTGGCAGAAATAGAACAGGCTGAGGATGCCGACCCATAACAGCGCGCGCCGCACGTTGCGCAGCGCCAGCAGCGGCAAAAGCAACGGAATGACGGTGAATGCCAGCAGCACCCACGCCGGCATGACTTGCGGTGGAAACCACCACGCATGCCAGATCGGTTGCAACGCGGTCAGCGCGGCCCAGGCGAACAGGCCCAGTTTTTCCTCACCCGGCAGTGCGAGGAACCGGTTCATGCGCTCGTCGCCAGCTTGCGTGCCGTCTCGGCCAGACGTCGGCCCAGTGCACGCGCCAGCTCGCGCTCGTGATCGCTGATCGGGTTGTCGCCCTTGCTGCCGGTGACGTGGCTCGCGCCGTATGGCGTGCCACCGCTTTGCGTGGTCGTCAGTGCCTGTTCGGTGAACGGCACGCCGACCAGCAGCATGCCGTGGTGCAGCAGTGGCAGCGCCATGCTCAGCAGCGTGGATTCCTGACCGCCGTGCATGGTGCTGGTGCAGGTGAACAATGCGGCCGGTTTGCCGACCAGCGTGCCGCTGGCCCATTCGGCGCCGGTGCTGTCGAGGAAGTACTTCAGCGGCGCGGCCATGTTGCCGAAGCGCGTCGGGCTGCCCATGGCCAGGCCGATGCAATCATGCAGATCCTGTTTGGTCACGTACGGCGCGCCGTCTTCGGGTTCGGGCGGCTGCGCGATTTCGGTGACAGGCGCGACCGGCGGCACCTGGCGCATGCGCGCGTGCATGCCCGGCACCTCCTCGATGCCGCGCGCGATCAACCGCGCCATCTGCGCGGTGTGGCCGCTGCGGCTGTAATACAGGACGAGGATGTCGTGGTTCATGCGGCGTGGCTCAGGTTGGCGGCGTTCACGCGGTTGGGACATCCGTGGGCAATACGCTAGTGTACCGACCGAAATCCACGATGTTGACTGATGCAAGTCGCACTCGACTCAGGGACACTGATGGCCCGACGTTTCAATCGCGATCGCACGCGGAGCTTCAGCCGCTTCATCTGGCAGCGTTTTGTCGATGACAAGTGCTTCGAGACGGCTGGTGCGTTGTCATACACCACGCTGGTGTCGCTGGTGCCGCTGACGGTCGCGGTGTTTGCGATGTTCTCGGCGTTTCCGGTGTTTCAGCCGGCGCGCGACACGCTGGTCAGTTTCGTGTTCAGCAATTTCGTGCCGGCGGCCGGCGAGGCCGTGCAGGACACCATGCTGGGTTTTGCGGCCAACGCCAGCAAGCTCACCGGTATCAGCATACTGGTGATGTTGTTCAGTGCGTTGGCGATGATGATCAGCATCGAGGATCGGCTCAACCGCATTTGGCGGGTACATGCACCGCGCGGGTGGGGTTCGCGCTTGCTGTTGTACTGGGCGGCACTGACGCTGGGGCCGATCCTGGTGGTCGGCGGCATCGCGGTGACCTCGTATGTCACGGCCATGCCGTTGCTGCACGGCGCAATCGGCCAGTTTGGTGGCGTGGCGCAAAGCCTGCTGAGCACGCTGCCCTTCCTGGTGACGTTTTTCACGCTGTGGTTGATGTACACGGGGATTCCCAGTTGTCCCGTGCCGCGGCGCGACGCGGCGATCGGCGCGCTGCTTGGCGCCGTGTTGTTCGAGGTTGCGCGCTGGAGTTTCACCGTGTTTGTGCAACATGCGCAGACCTATCAGCAGATTTATGGCGTGCTGGCGTCGATCCCGATCTTTTTGCTGTGGATCTACCTGTCGTGGGTGATCGTGATTTTTGGTGCGTCGATCGCGGCCTCGGTGTCCGCGTTCGAATATCACGTGCCGGTGCCGACGTTGCCGGCCGGTGCCGAGTTTCTCGGCCTGCTGGTGGTACTGCGGCATTTCGTCGACGCCCAGCGCACGGGAGAAAGCGTGGACCCCGCTGGCGTGCGCGCGATGGAACCGTATTTGCGCAGCACGTCGGTTGCCGACTACTTCGCCGACCTGCAGCGTGCCGATCTGATCCAGCGCGGTGAGTCCGGCGGGTGGCTGCTCACCCGCAGTCTGGACAGCACCGATCTGTTGCGCGTGTACCGTCACACCGATTACCGGCTGCCGCTGCATCCGCAGGAAGAAGCGGCGGCACTGGGCGTCGACTTGCCATCGGCGTTGCTGGCGTTGCTGGCCGAGCTGGCCGCCGCGCTGGCGGCGAAGCTGGGGACGCGGCTGGAACAGGTTTATCCACCCACGACTGGTATCGCGAACGATGCCCCGGAGATTCCCACGTGAGCCTTTTGCGTTTGTTGTGCACATTTCTTGTGCTGACATTTGCCGTGTCGCTGACTGATTCGGCGTCCGCGGCCATGCCCGCGCATCCGCAGTTGCATGTCACCACGCTGGATGGCAAGACATTCGACCTCGCCGCGCAGCGCGGGCATTGGGTGATCGTCAATTTCTGGGCCACGTGGTGCGTGCCGTGCATCAAGGAGATGCCGGATATCTCGCGCTTCGTGGCCACGCAGCCGCAGGTGCGCGCAATTGGCCTGGCGTATGAGGACAGCGACGTGGCCGACATCAAGGCGTTTTTGCGCAAACGCCCGGTCGTGTATCCCATTGCCCAAGTCACGCTGGACCAACCACTGGCCGACTTTGATCCGCCGCGCGGTTTGCCCACGACGTGGTTGATCGATCCGCAGGGCAAGGTTGCTGCGCACATCGTCGGCCCGGTTACCGAGGCCAGTCTGGCGGCGGCCATCGGTGGCAAGTGATGACGACGGCGAAATTCATCGTCACAGGTCGGGTGCAAGGTGTGTTCTATCGCGCGAGCGCCCGTGAGCGTGCGCTGGAACTGGGTGTGGTCGGGTACGCGCGAAACCAGCCCGATGGTAGTGTCGAGGTGTTGGCCAGTGGCTCGGACGCTGCCCTCGATGCGTTGCAGCGCTGGTTGCAGCAAGGGCCGCCGGCGGCGCGAGTTGAACGCGTGACACGCGAGGATCAAGCCGAGCAGTCGCTCCACGGATTTCGCTGCGCTTGATGGCTGCAGGGACAGATGCGCCGGCGCATTCATCGGTGCTCAGTTGCGGACATGTCCGCCCCGCGTCTGGAACGCCGCGCACCCGGTCGTACTGCAAGTCGTGACCAGCTCACCGCGCGGGAGCGTCTGTCGTGGCTCGGCGTCGGTGCTGCGCCGCGCTCCGTCAGGGTGACTTGCAGCGACGCCGGATGCCGCATCGCGTTGCCTTGCGACTGTCGGGTTCAAACCGCGCTGAGTGCCTGCAACTGGTCGGCCTGGTATTCGCGGTTCAGTGCGTCAATCAATTCGCCCATGTCGCCTTGCATGATTTCCGGCAGGCGGTACAACGTGAGATTGATCCGGTGATCGGTGATGCGCCCCTGCGGGAAGTTGTAGGTGCGGATGCGCTGGCTGCGATCGCCGGAGCCGACTTGCAGGCGGCGTACTTCAGAGCGTTCTGCACTTTGCTTGCTGCGTTCGGCATCCCACTCCACCACGGTGCCGGTGGGCACATGAGTGATGCGAATGGCGGATTCGGTTTTGTTGACATGCTGACCGCCGGCGCCGGAGGAGCGAAAGGTGTCGACTTTCAGATCGCTCGGGTTGATCTCGATGTCATCAATTTCGTCTGGCACCGGCATGATGGCGACGGTGGCCGCAGAGGTATGGATGCGGCCTTGCGATTCAGTTTCCGGCACGCGCTGTACACGGTGGGTGCCGGATTCAAACTTGAATTGCGAGTACGCGCCGGTGCCTTCGACGCGCGCCACCACTTCCTTGAAGCCGCCGTGCTCGCCGGCGTGTTCGCTGAGAATTTCCACCTGCCAGCGTCGCGTTTCGGCGTAGCGCACGTACATGCGCAACAGGTCGCCGGCAAAGATGGCCGCCTCGTCGCCACCGGTGCCGGCGCGTATTTCCAGGTACAGGCTGGCGTCGTCGCGCGGGTCTTTGGGCAGCAGCAGAATTTGCAGCGCGGCATCCAGATCGAGCAGCCGCTGCTGCAAGCGATGCACGTCTTCGCCAGCCATCTCGTGCAGTTCGGGATCGTCGAGCATGGCGCGCGCATCGGCCAGCTCGCGTTCGGCCTGGTCGTGCGCATGCAGCGATGCGGTTACCGCATCCAGTTGCGCGTATTCCTGCGACAGCACACGGAAGCGCGCGTTGTCGGCGTGCACGTCCGGCTGCGCGAGCAGGAGGCCGATTTCCTCGTGACGCTCGGCGAGTGCTTCAAGCTTGCGGCGGATCGATGGAGTCATGCGTAGCGGTGTTCACTTTTGTGCGGAGGTGTAGGAGCGCCGCCCGGATCAAGTCCGGGGCAGGCTCTGTGCGCGAAAGGCCCTCGCGCGGAAGGCCTGTACACGCGAAGCCTGTGGTCGAGCGCCTCTGCCAAAGCCTATCGCGCGCAGAACCTGTCCCGGACTTGATGGGCGCTGCTACGACCTGGAGTCGGTGTCGTCGTCAGTGCTGTACAAGCGCTCGGCCGCGTGCAACAGGTCGGTGTCGCCGCTCAATGCCGCTTCACGCAAACGCACGCTCGGGTGGTGCAGCAGTTTGTTGGTCAAGGTATGTGCGAGGAACTCCAGTGCCTCCTCTGCCGGTTTGCCGTGGGCGAGCATCGCGCGCGCCTTGTCCAGCACTTCGTCGCGATAGGCCTCGGCGTGGTGGCGCATGTCCAGCGCGGGATTTTTCAGCGTGAGCGCGCGGCGCCAAGCCATGTAGCGTTCGACCTGCAGGTCGATGATAGCCTCGGCCTCATGCGCGGCGGCGGCGCGCGAGCGGCGGTTGTCATCGATCACCTGCCTCAGATCGTCGATGCCATACAGGTACACATCCGGCAGCTCGCCGACGCTGGCTTCGATGTCGCGCGGCACGGCAATATCGACCATGAACATCGGCTTGCGCCGCCGTGTGGTCAGCGCCTGCTCGACCATCGCGCGGGTCACGATCGGTTGCCGCGCGGCGGTGGAGGAAATCACGATGTCCGCCTCGGCCAGATGCGGCGCCAGATCAGCCAGCGCTATGGCGTAACCGCTGTACCGCCCGGCCAGCTCCTGTGCGTTTTCGGGGGTGCGATTGGCGACGATCAGGCGCGCTACGTGCTTCTCGGTGAGATGTCGGGCGACCAGCTCGATCGTGTCGCCAGCACCGATCAGCAATACGCAGGCCTGCTTCAAATCGGTGAACACACGCTCGGCCAGACGCACGGCGGTGAATGCGACGGAGACGGTGTTGGCACCGATGCGGGTGTCCGTGCGCACGCGCTTGGCGACGGCAAAGGTGTGCTGCAGCAGGCGATCCAGCGGCGCGCGCATGGTTTGCGCAGCGCGTGCCTGGTGGTAGGCGTCCTTGACCTGACCAAGAATCTGCGGCTCGCCGAGCACCATCGAGTCCAGCCCGGTGGCGACGCGGAAAACGTGGCGCACGGCATCCTGCTCGTCGTAGCGATACAGGAACTCATCCAGCTTGCCGGCGGTCAGATGCTGGTGCCGCTCCAGCCATGATTGCGGCACGCCTTCGGCACCATTGGTCACGCCCACGTAGATTTCAGTGCGATTACAGGTGGACAGGATCAGCGCTTCTTCGACACCCGGCTCGTGACTGAGCTCGCCCAGCGCCGCGACGGCGGCGTCCGCGTCAAACGCCACCTGTTCGCGCAGGCTGACCGGCGCAGTGAGGTGATTGAGCCCGAGGGCGATCAACGGCATGGTAAGGGAGACATCTCGACGGTGGCGGGTGGCGACGTGGGCTAAGCTTGGCGCAACGTCGCCACGCGGTGACTCGGGACGGCCGAATCGGGCAGACAGATGGAGACTAGTGTGCGGAGCAGTTCGGCCAAGTTCAAGCTGTTGCGACATTTTACGGCACTCGCGGCATGTACGCTGGCTTTGGCTGCCTGCGCGGTCGCACCGGTGCAAACCGCACCAAAGGCAACCGTGACCACGCCGCAGCCGCTCGCGCACATGGTGTTGGCTACGCCCGATGCAGAGCATGACGTGCTGGCGCAGGTGCTGGCTGGCGAGATGGCGCTGACGCGCACGGATCTGCGCGCTGCCGCGGGCTTCTATGGCCAGGCCATGGCGCTGAGCCGCGATCCCAGGGTTGCCGAACGTGCTGCCGAGCTGGCGCTTGCCATCCACGATGACGCTGCGGCGGCGCGCGCGCTGGATCGCTGGCAGCTGCTGGGCACGAAACCTGCGGCGATGGCTCAGGCGCGCGCGGAATTGGCGCTGGATCGCGGCGACGGCGCGCAAGCGCAGCGCGAGCTGGAGCGCTTGCTTGACAGCGGGGACAAGAACGCCTGGCGGCAGTTTGGGCGCGTGCTGGTCGGTGCGCGGGACCAGGCGCAGGCGGCACGCTTGCTGGAGGCGCTGGCAACGCCGCAGCGCCTGCCGGCTGATGCGCAGGCATGGTTGGCGATGAGTGAGCTGGGTGACAAGCTGGGTCGGCATGCCTATGCCATGCATATCGCCGAAGCCGCCATGGCACGCTTCAAGAGCGCTGAAACCTACGCATGGACGGCGCACATGAAGTTCAATCAAGGCGATCATGCTGGCGCCCGTGCGCTGCTGCAGCAGGCAATCAGCAAGACGCCCGCGGACGCCCGATTGCGTCTGGCCTACGCGAGCATGCTGGGTCAGGCCGGCGAATACGCTGCTGCGGCCGAGGTGCTGCAACGCGGCCCGCAGAACGCCGACACCTATGCGTTGCGTGCGGCGCTGGCGGCGCAAAACAAGGACGAAAAGGCGCTGGCGGCGCTCTATCAACAATTGCAAAACGCCGCGCCGGAAGTGCGCGAGCACAGCGCGTACCTGCTTGGTCAGTTGGCAGAGATGCAGCATCGTGAAGGCGAGGCGCTGGCTTGGTACGAACAAGTGAGCGATGAAGACGCGCACGCGTTTGACGCGGATCTGCGCAGCGCGTTCATTCTGCATACGCAGGGCCGCACGACCGATGCGCATCAGTTGCTGGAGCAGTTGGAACTGGGCTATCTCGAACAGCCCACGCAGTTGCGTCAGGCCTATCAGCTGGACGCCGAGCTGTATCTGCGCGAGCAGAAGTATTCGCAGGCGGAAGCGGCGTTCGGGCGTGCGTTGCAGGTGGTGCCGGACGATCCGGCGCTGCTGTATGGGCGCGGCCTGGCCTACGCGCAGGCGGGCAACATCGACATGGCAGTGCAGGACTTTCAGCGCCTGCTGAAAATCAAGCCCGGTGATGTCGATGCCAGCAATGCGCTGGGTTTCACGCTGGCCGACGCCAATCGTGACCTGCCCGAGGCCGAGCGGCTGATTCAGGTGGCACGCACAGCCAAGCCGGACGATCCGTCCATCGCCGACTCGTGGGGCTGGCTGCAGTATCGATTGGGTCATCTCGATCAGGCGGCGCAGACGTTGCGCGCGGCGTGGGCGTCACACAAGGACGCTGACGTTGGCGTGCATCTGGGTGAGGTGCTGGTCAAACAAGGTAACGCGCGTGACGCACAACAGGTGTTCGACGAGGTGCGCAAGATCGATCCGCACAATGCGGCACTGCAGGAAACCTTGAAGCGCTTGCAGCCGTGAAGATCGCGATCCGCTCTCTCTGCGTCGTGCTGCCGCTGTTGCTGGCTGCTTGTGTGCCCGCAGTGCGCATCAGGGGTGACGCCGGCTTGCTCAACGAGCAGCTGGCGCGTGAACAGATGTTGGCGCGTGCCGATCACTGGACGCTGCGCGGCCGCTTGGGCGTGGCATCCGATCGCGATGGCGGTAGTGGGAGTTTCAGTTGGACGCAAGATGGCGAACACTACGAATTCGCGCTGCGTGGCCCGCTGGCGAGCAAAAGTTTTCGCCTCAGCGGTGGCCCGGATGGCGCGCTGCTGGAAGGGTTGGATGGCGGTCCGCTGCGTGGGTCGGATGCCGAGGCGCTGATGCGCAAGGCGCTGGGCTGGGACGTGCCGTTGCGTAACTTGCGCGCGTGGGTGCTCGGCTTGCGTGCCGACAGCGGCCCGGCGCAGTTGAGTTTTGGCACCAATAGATTGCCCTCGCTGCTGCGCCAGGATGGCTGGGTGGTCGACTACCGCCAGTGGGACACCACCCGCCAGCCGCCGCTGCCGCAAAAGGTGTTTGCCGAGCGACCGCCGTACAAGGTGAAACTGTCGATCGACACTTGGCAGTTTCCGTGAGCCGTCAGTCAGGCCTTCCGGCTGTGGCACCTGGACGCCGGTGGCGCATGAGGTTGGCTGTCTCGCCGGCGAGTGGTTAGTCTGCGGCGCGCACGGCGCCAACGCGCGCGGATCATCGTCATGGAACCCTGCTGATGCGTTTTCGCATGGAACATGCCCAGCCCGATCAGGTCGATGCGTTGTGCGCGATCGAGCGTGCGGCGTTGCAATTGTTTCATGGCCATCGGGCGTGGGCCAGCTATGCCGCCATGTCGATTCCACCGCCATTGCTGCATCGGGCAATTTCCCGTGGACTGGTGTGGGTGGCGCGCGATGCTGCTGACACGCTGGTGGGTTTTGTGTGGCTGGATACCGACGTGGCCGCCGGTGGTATTGGCATTGCGGAGATCGACGTGTTGCCAAGCCACGGTCAGCGCGGTATCGGTGCGGCACTGCTGGAGCATGCGTGCGACTGGGCGCGCGCGGCCGGCTATCGACAAGTAGATCTGGGCACTTTGGCCGATGTGGCGTGGAACGCTCCATTTTATGCGCAGCATGGTTTTGTTGCGGCCGACCAGCACGATCCGAGCTTTGCTTTGGCGCGCGAACGCGATCAAGCCAATGGCTTCCCCGAAGACTTGCGCGTGTTCATGCGCCGCACGCTGCCACCGCCGGGCCGTGGGGAATGGACGGTGTGGCCTGCGCCGGCCAAGCTCAATCTGTTTTTGCGCATTACTGGCCGCCGCGCGGATGGTTATCACGAGTTGCAGACAGTGTTTCGTTTGCTCGACTGGGG
>CAJDVA010000071.1_pt1 | contig 13999 bp, 18 predicted proteins | sample 7391241 | NCBI WGS metagenome assembly CAJDVA01 (sample SAMEA7055678, study PRJEB34461) | soil metagenome | biome: terrestrial ecosystem; feature: Peninsula; material: soil | place: Antarctica | collected 2016
CTGCGCGAGTTGTCCGGCGAGATTCCGATTTTCGGCGTGTGTCTGGGACATCAGGCGCTGGGCCAGGTGTTTGGCGGCAAGGTGGTGCGCGCCAAACGCATCATGCATGGCAAGACCTCGCCGGTGCACCATCGTGGGCAGGGCGTGTTTGCCGGCTTGCCGAATCCGTTTGACGCCACGCGTTACCACTCGCTGGTGGTCGAGCAGGAATCGCTGCCGGATTGTCTGGAAGTGACCGCGTGGACGGAAAACGCCGACGGCTCGATCGACGAGATCATGGGCCTGCGGCACAAGACGCTGGCGGTGGAAGGCGTGCAGTTTCATCCCGAGTCCATCCTGACCGAGCATGGCTACAACCTGCTGCGCAATTTCCTCGGCCTGCCACTGCAGCTTGCGGCATGACCGGCGCCGGTGACGTAGTGACGATGACGCCGCAGGAGGCTTTGCAACGCACGATTGAACATCGCGAAATTTTTCACGACGAGATGATCGCGCTGATGCGCCAGATCATGCGCGGCGAAGTCAGCCCGCTGATGACCGCAGCGATCATCACCGGCTTGCGCGTGAAGAAGGAAACCGTCGGCGAGATCACCGGCGCGGCACGGGTGATGCGTGAGTTGTCCGCCAAGGTGATTGCGCCGGCGCACGAGCATCTGATCGACATCGTCGGCACCGGTGGCGACGGCGCGTCGAGCTTCAACATTTCCACCGCGTCGATGTTTGTCGCTGCTGCCGCAGGCGCGTGCGTGGCCAAGCACGGTGGGCGCAGCGTGTCGTCCAAATCCGGCAGTGCGGATGTGCTGGAGGCGCTGGGTGCGTCGATCAATCTGACGCCGACGCAAGTGGCACAGTGCATGGTGCAGACGAACATCGGCTTCATGTTTGCGCCGAACCATCATCCGGCGATGAAAGTGGTGGCGCCCGTGCGCAAGGAAATGGGCGTACGCACGCTGTTCAATATTCTCGGGCCGCTGACCAACCCGGCGAGCGCGCCGAACATCCTGATGGGCGTGTTTCATCCCGACCTGGTCGGCATCCAGATTCGCGCGTTGCAGGCGCTGGGTGCGCAGCACGCGCTGGTGGTGTGGGGGCGCGATGGCATGGATGAAATTTCCCTCGGCGCGGCGACGCTGGTGGGCGAGCTGCGTGATGGTGTCGTGCATGAGTACGAGATAGAGCCGGAAGATTTCGGCCTGGCGATGGCGTCCAGCCGCAATCTGCGCGTGGAGAATGCGAGCGAGTCCAAGGCGATGTTGCTGGACGCGCTAAGTGGTCAAATGGGTGTGCCACACGACATTGTTTGTCTGAACTCCGGCGCGGCGCTGTATGCGGCCAATGTGGTCGATTCGATCATGGCCGGTATCGCGCTGGCCCGCGCGACGATTGCCAGCGGTGCTGCACGTGCGAAAATGCAGGCGTTCGTGGCCGCCACGCAACGGCTTGCCGACGTTTGAGCAGTGGCGTTTGGCTGATGAGGTCGCGTCTGTCGCCGCTCCTGCACCGCCGCTATCCTGCAGAAGTGGTTTCCGCCGCGATGCCCGCGTACCGTAGCCATCGCGCCACCGCGTCATCCATAGCGAGCACGCCATGACCGACATCCTCAATCGCATTCTTGAGCGCAAGGCGGAAGAGGTTGCCGAACGTCGGGTACAGATGCCGCTGGCCGAGTTGACGGCACGCATTGCCGACCTGCCCGATACGCGCGGTTTTGCCGCTGCGATCGAGGCAAAAATCGAGGCTGGCCTGCCGGCGGTGATTGCCGAGGTGAAGAAAGCCAGTCCAAGCAAGGGAGTGATTCGCGCGGACTTCAATCCGGCGGCGATTGCCCGCAGCTACGCTGCCGGCGGAGCGACGTGCTTGTCGGTGCTGACTGATCGTGATTTTTTCCAGGGCAGTGAGGCGTTCCTGCAACAGGCGCGTGCAGCATGCACGTTGCCGCTGTTGCGCAAGGACTTCGTCATCGATCCGTATCAGGTCCACGAAGCGCGGGCGATTGGTGCCGACTGCATTCTGCTGATTGTTTCCGCACTGGACGATGACGTGTTGTTGCAGCTGTCCTTGCTCGCCGCCGAGCTTGATCTGGACGTGTTGTGCGAGGTGCACAACGAGGACGAGATGGAGCGTGCGCTGGCGCTGCCGGTACCGTTGATTGGGGCCAACAATCGCAACCTGCACAATTTTGAAACTTCGCTGGAAACCTCCCTGCAGTTGCAGCAACTCTTGGAATATGACCGTACGCTGGTGGCCGAGTCGGGCATTCGCACGCCCGAGGATGTGGCGCTGCTTCGCGCCGGTGGCATCAATGCGTTCCTGGTCGGTGAGGCCTTCATGCGCGCCGCAGATCCGGGCAGCGAACTGCGCCGGTTGTTTGCCATTCCGTGAACGCATCTTCCGTCGAGGTGGCATTGGCGGCGACAGTGGCTGCGTCGGGGGATGTGCACGCGCCCGCGCAGTCAGTCGTGTTGTTTGATTTTGATGGTGTGCTGTTGCACGGCGATGCGTTTCATCTGTTTCTGCGCCAACGTTATGCGCGCGCGCCGTGGCGTGTGTTGCTGGTGTTGCTGTGCGTGCCGGCGTTGCTGGCGCAGGCGTTGGTGTCGCGCCTGGTTGCCGGACGTCTGTTGAGTCGCATCGCGTTGCTCGGCGTGCGCGAGCGCCGCTTCCAGAAATTGACCGACGCGTTTGCCGCGCAGCTCGTGCGCCGTTCGCGCGCGTGTTGTCGCGACGGATTACGTGCGCTGCGTCGACATCTGGCCGCTGGTGAGCGCGTGCTCGTCGTGACCGGCTGTGAGTACCGGTTGGCCAGCGCGATCTTCCGCGAATTGGGCATGGCAGACGTGGAAGTGTTGGGAACGCAGTGGCGCGGCAGCTGGTTCGGCATGCGTCTGACGTGGCACAACGTCGGTGTGCGCAAGGTGCAGCTGCTGGCACGGCATGGGCTCAGTGCATGGCAGGTTGCCTACAGCGATTCGTTGCACGACTTGCCCATGCTGAAAGCTGCGGTCGAGCCGGTGCTGGTCAATGGCACGCCGACACGCTGCAAGAAGCTGGAAAAACTGCTGGGTCGACCTGTCACGCGGGTTGCATGGCACTGAGCTGGTCGCGGGGTGTGGGGCGTTGTGTGCGGGATGCCGAGCTGCATCGCGAGTGTGCAGCGCTTGCAGCTATGCAGGCTGCGTGCCGCTGATGTCGCGGCGAGCTGCGCGTAAACACGTCCTCTGCGGCGTTGTCGTCTGGTTTGGATGGCTGTCTGCGCGCGCGTCAGCGCAGCATCTGCCCCAATTCCACCAGACTGATCAGCACGATCAGGCTACCCACGGCCGCCAACACCGCGCGTTCGGGCAGGTGGCGTACCAGCCATGCGGCGAACGGTGCGGCGATCACGCCGCCGACCAGCAGGCCAAGCACGATCGACCAGTGCCCGACGCCGACGTGCCACGCCAGCGTGGCGGCGATGCATACCGTCACCACAAACTCGGCAGCGTTGACCGAGCCGATGGTGGTGCGTACGTTGCCCCCGCGGGCGATCAAGGTGCTGGTGGCTAACGGACCCCAGCCGCCGCCACCGATGGCGTCGAGCGTGCCGGCCACCAGTCCGAGTAACCCGGCGTGGCGCACCTGATGGCGCGTCAGACGCTTGCCGAACGCGCGCAGCAGCACCATCGCGCCGAGTACCAGCAAGTAGGCGGTGACGAACGGGCGGATCGCTTCGCCCGGCACGCTGGCGAGGAAGCTTGCACCGAGGATGCCGCCGATCGCGCCAGGAATCGCCAACTGCCAGAACAGCCGCCAGCGTACGTTGCCAAACCACACATGCGACGCCCCGGACACACCGGTGGTGAACATCTCGGCGGTGTGCACGGTGGCGCTGGCAACCGCCGGTGGCAATCCCAGCGCGAGCAGGATCGAATTCGACACCAGCCCGTAGGCCATGCCCAGCGCGCCGTCCACCAGCTGGGCGAGCAGCCCGATACCCACAAAGATGAAAAATTGGGTGAAGTCCACGTACGGCCCTGTCTACGTTGCCGGGGGTCATCTTCCGTCAGCCACGATAAAAAAACGGTTCGGGCACCTGACCGCTGGCGGCCGGCAGAATCCGCCGAGCGAAGGATGATCGCCTCAGCGTGTGCCGCGCACGACGATGGTCTTGCCCGCTACGTCGATCAGGCGCTTCTCTTCCAGTTGCTTGAGCACGCGCCCCACCATCTCGCGCGAGCAGCCCACGATGCGGCTGACTTCCTGGCGCGAAATGCGGATTTGGGTGCCGTCCGGATGGGTCATGGCGTCGGGTTCCTGACACAAGTCGAGCAGGGTGCGCGAAATACGGTTGGTGACATCCATGAACGCCATGCGGCTGACCTGACGCGAGGTGCGCAGCAGGCGATTGGTCAACTGCGAGCCGATCGCGAACAGGATCTTCGGGCACTCCTCGCGCAGCGGGCCTTCCATCAGGTGAAACAGCCGCTCGTAGCTGATCTCGGCCATTTCACACGGCGTGCGCGTGCGCACCAGCGATTCGCGTTGCGCTTGCTCGACGAACATGCCCATCTCGCCGATGAACTGACTGCGACTGATGTACGCCAGAATCAGCTCGCGGCCTTTTTCGTCCTCGGTGCACACCGCCAGCGAGCCCTCGATGACGTAATACAAGGTGTTGGCGGGATCGCCAGGGCGAATGATCGCGGTCTTGCCGGGGTAACGGCGGCGGTGGCACAGCGCGAGGAAGCGTTCCATGGACGCCGGATCGGGCGCGAGACTCAGGGGCGCCTGGGAACTCTCGAAGGCCTGTTGGAGCTGATATTTGAGTTGCGCCACGATTATCCCCGATCGGTGGTTTTACGCAGCGGTGCGGCGCGCGATCGTCAACCGCGCATACGCTTCGTGCCTGCAGGCTTTGCATTATGGCAAACCCGCACGCGCGCCGCAGGTTCAGTTTTACGGGCTTTTACCGCATACTTCCACCTTGCCAGCGGCGGCGAGATGGTTCCACGTCGCGCTGGCCACAAGGGTGGCGTCATGTTGCAGCCGACGCTTCTTGCCATCGCGGGGACCCTTGTCGCTAACCCGCCCTCGAATATCTGGCCGTTGTCGGTCACGGAGAGCCATTCGTGGTCAAATCACTTCCGCGTTTGCGCCTGCAGGGTTTCAACAACCTGACCAAGGCGCTGAGTTTCAACATTTACGACATCTGCTATGCGGTGTCCGAAGACCAGCGCCGGCGCTACATCGAATACATCGATGAGCAGTACGACGCCGATCGCCTGACCCAGATCCTCACCGATGTGGCGGAGATCATCGGCGCCAATATCCTCAACATCGCGCGCCAGGACTACGACCCGCAGGGCGCTTCGGTGACCATGCTGATCTCCGAGGAGCCGGTGCTGGAGAAACTTGGCCGCGACACCATCTCCGGTGCCGTCGTCGCGCACATGGACAAGAGTCACATTACCGTCCACACCTATCCGGAGACGCACCCGCACAACGGCATCGCTACCTTCCGCGCGGACATCGACGTGGCCACCTGCGGCGTGATCTCGCCGCTGAAGGCGTTGAACTACCTGATCGACAGCTTCGAGTCGGACATCGTGGTGTGCGACTACCGCGTGCGCGGTTTCACCTTCGACGTCAACGTGTACCAGGAAAACATGTTCCACACGAAGATGCACATCAAGGACTTTGACCTCGACACTTATTTGTTCGAGTCGCACGCCGACGATCTCTCGTTCAAGGAGCGTCAGCGCATCGAGTCACTGGTCAGCCGCGAGATCGAGGAATTGTTCCACGGGCGCAATTTGATGTGACAAAAAACCCGCCTTCAGGCGGGTTTTTTGGTGGATACGCACCCGCCGGCAGGCAGGTTTTTTTGTATTTGCAGGAGCGCACCCCCGGCTCAAGTCCGGGGCAGGCTCGGTGCGCGAAGGCGACGCCGCTTGCACCGCGCCTGTTTCGATCCGACGGACAGCTATCGTCCAAGAGCTTTCGCGCACAGTTAAGTGTGCTCCTACACGCGATAGGCCACCGTCTTCATCACCATCGAGCTGAAGTGCATCAGCCGCGGCAGTGGCGACGGCAGATCGATGCCGCCGCGTTCCCGCGCAGCTTGTGCGTGGCGTACCTCATCGGCCTGCATCTGTGTCAGTACGGCGCGCGAACGCGCGTCCTGCGCGGGTAGTTGGTGCAGATGTTCGGCCAGATGCGCTTCCACCTGGCGCTCGGTCTCCACCACGAAACCGAGGCTGAGCGGGTCGCCGGCGAGCGCCGCCGCTGCGCCAATCACATAACTGCCCAGATACCAGAGTGGGTTGAACACGCTGGGATGGCTGTCCAGCTGCCGCAGGCGCTGGGCACACCATGCCAGATGGTCGGTTTCCTCCGCCGCCGCGTGCAGCAGGTGCGCGCGGTTGTCCGCGTTACGCGCCAGTGCGGCCTGACCAAAATACAATGCTTGCGCGCACACCTCACCGGTGTGGTTGACCCGTATCAGGCCGGCGACGTGACGGCGTTCCGTGTCGTCCATGGAGGCCTCCGCGAGGTCGCCACCCGGCGACGGCCGCGTGGCTTGCGGTGCACCGGCCACAGCTTCCAGCGCGCGCTCGAAGCCAACCAGCACACGATCCAGCAGCGACAGCGTATGAACGTTCATGGGTCATCCTCAGTCAGTTGGAAGCGCAGCGCCGTCTGCCCAGGCCGGTTGCTGAGAGCGGCCAGCACGGTCTGCGTGGCCCGTTCCGCCTGGCAGACGCGGCAGCGGGATCCTTCACCGCCACCTGGTCGCCAACGCATGCGGGGACTCACTGGTGCCAGCGCCGCAGGCTGCGCGATTGCCGGGTTTTTCAAGCGTCCAGCGGGACATGCTATCATTGCCAGCCCACAAGCCAGCCGGTCGGCAGGCTTGCGCCGTACGTGACGGCTCCGCTATCATCTCGCGCCTTTGATCCATCGAATACGCGTACCGCCCCTCGGCGGCATATCAGGTATCTTGAAATGAAAACCTTCAGCGCCAATGCAGACACTGTCAAGCGCGACTGGTTCGTGGTTGATGCTACGGACAAGACGCTCGGTCGCCTGTCGACCGAAATCGCGCGTCGTCTGCGCGGCAAGCACAAGCCGGAATACACCCCGCATTGTGACACCGGCGATTATATCGTGGTGATCAACGCGAAGAAGGTGCACGTCACCGGCGCCAAGCTGGATGACAAGAAGTACCACCGCTTCACCGGCTATGTCGGCAACCTGAAGACCATGAGTCTGAAGGATCTGCTGGCCACCCATCCGGAGCGGGTGATCGAGATCGCGGTCAAGGGCATGCTGCCGAAAAACCCGTTGGGTCGCGAGATGTATCGCAAGCTCAAGGTCTACGGTGGCGCCGAGCATCCGCATAGCGCACAGCAGCCGCAGGCGCTGGAAATTTGATGCGCAGTTTCTGCGCGTGAAAGTGGCCGTCACTGGCCGCACTTTTCAATAAGCAATCAGGCAACCTTCATGGCGATTCAGCAAAATTACGGCACTGGCCGACGCAAGACCTCCGCCGCCCGCGTGTTTTTGCGCAAGGGCAAGGGCGACATCGTGGTCAACGGCAAGACGCTCGAGGCGTTTTTCGGTCGTGAAACCTCGTGCATGATCGTGCGCCAGCCGCTTGAGCTGACCGAAAACACCGACAAGTTCGACATCAAGGTGACGGTCGCCGGTGGTGGCATCACTGGTCAGGCCGGCGCGATCCGCCTGGGCATCGCCCGCGCGCTGATCGAGTACGACGAAACGCTGAAGTCGCCGCTGCGCAAGGCCGGCTTCGTGACCCGCGACGCCCGTGAGGTCGAGCGCAAGAAGGTCGGTCTGCACAAGGCCCGTCGCGCGACCCAGTTCTCGAAGCGCTGAGTTTTCGGTTCAAGGTTCAACGCTTCACGGTCCGGTGCTTCAAGGTCAGAGCGCACTGTTCCGCGTGTCATTGGGGGATCGTCTAATGGTAGGACAACAGCCTCTGACGCTGTTTATCTAGGTTCGAATCCTAGTCCCCCAGCCAAAACAAAAGGACCCGCCAGCGGCGGGTCCTTTTGTTTTGGTCTGTGGCGATGGGAGGCGGACCTCGTTCGACAAAATCGCTGGGAGCGATTTTGGACAGCCGTAGGGCTGGCCCCGCACAGCGGGGTTCGGCCCATGGATGGGTCGAACAATCCTAGTCCCCCAGCCAAAACAAGTGGACCCGCCAGCGGCGGGTCCTTTTGTCTTGGTCTGTGGTGTCTGGAGGCAAACCTGGTTCGACTTGTCGCCGGAAGCCTGTTGGACAGCCGTAAGGCTGGCTCCGCGCAGCGGGTTCGGTCAACGATGGGCCGAACAATCTTGATCCGCGGCCAAAACAAAGAGACGCGCGGCTGGCGGCCGGTCAGCCCGTGTATCAAGTATGGCAAGGCGCGCCAGGGGACACCGGCGGAAGAACTCCTTCTGTGGGAGCGGCTTCAGCCACGATGCCTTTTATGGAAAGTGGATCAAGAGCATCGCGGCTGAAGTCGCTCCCGCAGGAAGCCAACCGCTTGCGTGCCTACATCACCTGATCGCCAACCAGCACCACGTCCGCCGGACGCTGCGCAAACAGGCCGACGGTGACGATGCCGGCGAGCTGGTTGAGCTCGGTTTCGAGTGCCGCCGGGTCGGCGATCTGCCAGCCATGCACGTCGATGATCCAGTTGCCGTTGTCGGTGACCACACCGTCTCGCCACACCGGCTGGCCGCCGCGTTTGACGATCTCGCGCCCGACCAAGCTGCGCGCCATCGGGATCACTTCCAGTGGCACGGGAAACTTGCCGAGGCGTTCGACGCGCTTGCTGGAGTCGATGATGCAGACGAACTTTGCCGCGGCCGCAGCGACGATTTTTTCGCGCGTAAGCGCGGCACCACCACCCTTGATGAGACGTCTGGATCCATCGCATTCGTCAGCACCATCGACATACAACGTCAACGGGCCGACCGCATTGAGATCAAACACCGGGATGCCGAGCTTCTTCAGCTGCGCGGAGGATTGTTCGGAGCTGGATACTGCGCCTTGAATGCGATCTTTCAGATCGGCCAGCGCGTCGATGAAGAACGCGACAGTCGTCCCGGTACCGACGCCGATGATGGCGCCGTCCTTGACATAGCGGATGGCGGCCTCACCGGCCTGGCGTTTTTCGTTGACGTTGCCCATGGGTTGGTTCCGAGGAAGAGGGTAATGTGTCGCCGGAGTCGGCGCCGGCTGCGGTTTCCAGCGCGAGGATGTACTGCCAGTGCGCGTGCCCAACCGGCAGCACCGACAACCGATTGCCCTTGCGCAGCAACGGCATATCGGCCAGCGCGTCGTGGCCTTTGAGTTCGTCCAGACTGATGGTGCGCTTGAGTTTGCGTACAAACTTCACGTCCACCAGTATCCAGCGGGGCTTGCCGCGCGTGCTGCCCGAGTCGAAGTATTTGCTGTGTGGATCGAACTGGCTGGGATCCGGATATGCATCGGTGACCACTTCGGCGACGCCGACGATGCCGGGCACGGCGCAGTTGGAGTGGTAGAAGAACACGCGGTCACCCGGGCGCATGTCGTCGCGCATGAAGTTGCGCGCCTGGTAGTTGCGCACGCCGTCCCACGGTTCCTGGCGTTTGCGCTGCAAGTCGTCGATGGAGAACGATCCGGGCTCGGATTTCATCAGCCAGCATGCGGCGGTGGCGTTGGTCATGCGCCGACTCCGTGTTCGGTCGACGCTGCGTGGCAGTCAATCAGTTCGTTCTCGGTAGCGACGAAGTCGAGCGCGACGTCCCATGCTTCGACGTCGATCTGCGGCAGTTCCTGAAACGCATAGGCGATGCCGACCAGCAACGGTTCGGTGGGTCGAGTCCGGGTATTGAGAAACGCAAAGCTGCGGTCGTAGTAGCCACTACCATAGCCCAGGCGATGACCGCGTCGATCGAAGCCGAGCAGCGGTACCAGTACCAATTCCACCTGTTCCGGTGCCAGCCAGGTGGACGGCGTGACCGGTTCGGGGATGCCGTAGCGGTTCGGCTGCACCGCGTCGCCGGCTTGCCACGGCGCAAACAGCAGGTGTCTGTCGGCGGTGGTCAGCGGCAACAAAAACTGCTGGTCACGCGCGGCCAGCGGCGGGATCACCAGGTTCAACGGCAGCTCGCCGTGAGATGCCCAGTAGCCGGCGACGTGCGCGTCGGTGAGGTATTCGGGGAGTTGTTCCAGCGCGCGCCGCAGACCTAGCGCTGCGGCCATGCGCACAGGTGGAGGAAGTTCGCAGCGGCGTTCGGCCAGTTGCTGGCGAAGTTCACGGCGTCGGGCGAGAGCATCCACGTCCGCGGGCCTCCAAGGGGAAAGCGCTGCACGTCGTTGAACGTGCAGCGCGAGATGAGTGGCGTCACCGCGATGCCGCTGCCCACCGAACGACCTTGATCCAGGAGGATCAGGTGGGAGGGCCACATGGTCTCAAAGGCTTTCCGCGCATGGCGGACGTGCACAACAACCGATGTTGAACCGACCCGGGGTCGTAGTTAGGAACAAGGCAAATGTCACAGTGTGCTGGCGCACATCGCAGAAACGCCGAGTTCATTCTAGGTGCTTGCGCGGCAATGTGCCATGCGCCGCGAGCGCCCGTTCAGGGTTTGTGCGCACCATCACCCAACGCCGCTTCGAGCTTGAAGCGCAGCGCCGCCAGACCATCGCCCACGCGCTGTTCCTGGCCTTCATGCTGCTTGCGCAGCGCCATCAGTTCGTGGGTGACGCTGATGGCTGCCAGCACGGCGAGACGCTCGAAACTTGGCGCTTTGGCGTTCGCTCGCAACTCGCGCATCTTGCGATCCAGATAGACCGACGCATCCAGCAAGCCGTCGCGCTCCTCGGCCGAGCACGCGATCAGGAACTCGCGGTCAATCAGACGCAACGTGACGGGATCAACTGCTTTGTCGGCCATGGATGGGAGCTGCTGTAAGCGATGAGTGGGAATGGGGAGTCTACGACGTGGGCGTCGACTGATGTGTGGCGTGCACGCGTATGCGCCGCGACGGCTCAACCGTTGCTTTCCAGCGACTTCAAACGCTGGATCATCGCTTCGACGCGGCTGCGCGCCTGTTCATTGCGCGCGAGCAGGCCTGCACGTTCACCGCTGAGCTGTTCCTGGCTTTGGCGCAGGCTGCGATTTTCGTCGGTCAGGCGGCGCACGGTGTCGAGCAGGCGGTTAACCTGTTCGCCGAGGGAGGCCAGCTCGTGCTGCACCGGATCAGGCGTATTCATAACCGAAACTATACCAGCACGTTTGCGAGGATCGGCGCGTGCGTGCGCGTTGCCAGGCACGGTCGATGCGTGCATTAAACTTGCCGCCATTCCCATGCGGAGCGCGCCATGACCACCACGCCGACGAATGATGCCGATCCGACCAAAGGTGACCCCCTCGGAGATGACCCGAGCGCGGATGCGTCGGTTGAATATGAGCAGCTTGATGCGCTGGTGCAACGCTTGCGCCTGGGCACCACGGCGAGCGAATTGCACGGCTCGTTGTGTGGCTATCTTGCCGGCGGCGGCAACGCAACCGGCCACGCGCTGTTTGCGCAGTTGCAGCTCGACGGTGACGGGAGCGCGCCCTCCGCCGAGGATCAGGCCGTCTTGGAGCAGCTGGTGCGGCAGTGCGCCACCGCGCTGGCCGACCCCGAGCTGGGCTTTGAGCCAATGTTGCCTGCCGATGACCGTCCGCTGGACGAACGTGCCGATGCCACGGCCGAATGGTGTCGTGGTTTTCTCGGCGGCTTCGGTCTGACCGGCGCTTCGACGCACGCCAGGCTGACGGATGAAGCTCAGGAAATGCTGCACGATCTGGGCGCCATTGCCGGTTCCAGCTTCGACTACGGTGACGAGAACGAAGACGAGGACGCGCTGATCGAGGTGCAGGAGTTTGTCCGCGTCGGCGCCATGCTGCTGCACGCGGAGTGTTCGGTGCATGACCGCCCGGCCAGCGGCACCGTGCATTGAGCGTTGCACCTGACGAGTTTGCTCGCCGCCGCCGCCAGTTGATGCAGATGGCGGGCGCGGATGCGGTGTTGTTGGTGGCCGCGGCACCGGAGCGCATGCGCAACGCCGATGCCGCGTGGCCGTATCGGCAGGATTCGGATTTCCACTATCTGAGTGGTTTTCCCGAGCCGGAGGCAGTGCTGGCCTTGTTGCCGGGGCGCGCACATGGGGAAGTGGTGTTGTTCTGCCGCGAGCGCGACGCGGCGCGCGAGCGCTGGAATGGGGCGTCACTGGGTACCGAACGCGCGGTCGCAGACTACGGCATGGACGACGCGTTTCCCATTGAGGACATCGACGACATCCTGCCGGGCATGATCGAGGGTCGCGCGCGGGTGTATTGCGATTTTGGTCGCGAGCCGGATTTCGATGCCCGCCTGCTGGGCTGGATGCGTCGCCTGCGCCAATTACGTGGCGGTGGCGTGGTGCCGAAGGAGTTTGTCGCGCTGGGTCATCTGCTGCACGACTTGCGCCTGTACAAGTCGCGTGCGGAATTGAAGTTGCTGCGCGAGGCCACCAGCGTGGTCGTGCAGGCGCAGCTGGCGGCGTGGCGGGTGGCCGTTGCCGGACGCCACGAGTACGAGGTCGAGGCCGAGTTGCTGCACGCCATCCGCAGTCACGGCGCGGTGCCATCGTTTGCGCCGACGGTCGCCGCCGGCGTCAATGCCTGCACCATGCACTACCGCGCCAATCGCAGCGTGCTGCGCGCGGGTGACCTGCTGCTGATCGATGCCGGGGCGGAGTGGGAGTGCTATGCGTCGGACGTCTGCCGCACGCTTCCGCTGAGCGGGTGTTTCAGCCGCGAGCAACGCGCGTTATATGAGGTGGTGCTGGCCGCGCAGTTGGCAGCCATCGACGAGGTGCGCCCCGGCCGCGCATTCAATGCGGCACACACGACCGCCGTGCAGGTGCTGGCTGCGGGGTTGTGTGCGCTCGGCCTGCTCAAGGGCAGCGCAGACGCTGTAGTGGCCGACGGCAGTTACCGACGTTTCTTCCCGGCCAAGACCGGTCATTGGCTGGGTCTGGATGTGCATGACGTGGGTGACTATCGCGTGGGCGGCGAGTCGCGCGTGCTGGAACCGGGCATGGTGTTGACCGTGGAACCGGGTCTGTACATCGCCGCCGATGACACATCGGTAGCCGAGCGCTGGCGGGGGATCGGCATCCGCATCGAGGATGATGTGGTGGTCACGCATGACGGCAACGAAGTGCTCAGTGCCGCCTTGCCGAAAGATCCCGGGGCGATCGAGGCACTGCTCGCCGCGCGTTGAGTTTGCGGCCGTTGCATTTGACTAGCTCAGTTCGTCCGGCAGCTCGCTGTCGTCGCGCTGGCGATTGGCCGCGTCGGTGGCGCGCACCTCGTACCACATGGCGTTGAGGATGGCGAAAGCACATGCCAGTCCCAAGCCAAGTATCCATGAGAAGTACCACATATCGATAAACCCGTTGTTGTGTCTGCTGTTGTGGGAGCGGCTTCAGCCGCGATGCGTTTGCGTTGCGCCTGTCCGCTCAATACCCGCCGAGTCCCTTGCGCACCTGCTCCAGCGTGACGCGTCCGCGCATCACGCGATACACCCAGCTGGTGTACGCGATGATGACAGGCAGCAGCACGATCGTGGCGACCAGCATCAGCAACAGTGTGCTGCGACTGGATGAGGCATCCCACACCGTCAAGCTGGAACGCGGGTCGAGGCTGGATGGCAGCAAAAACGGAAATAGGGCAAAACCCGCCGACGCGATTGTGCTGCCAACCATCACGCCGCTGGCGATGAAGCCGGTCACATTGCGCCGGCCGATCAGCGCTTGCACGCCGACCGCTGCGACCAGCGCCAGTAACGGCGCGGTCCAGAACCACGGATACTGCATGTAGCTGGCAAACCAGCTGCCGCCGACCGCGACCTGTTTGAACAGCGGGTTGGACATGCCGTCGGTGAGCGCTGGGCCAGTCACCGCGTAGCCGGCGATGCCATACGCGACCCA
>CAJDVA010000027.1_pt1 | contig 13986 bp, 14 predicted proteins | sample 7391241 | NCBI WGS metagenome assembly CAJDVA01 (sample SAMEA7055678, study PRJEB34461) | soil metagenome | biome: terrestrial ecosystem; feature: Peninsula; material: soil | place: Antarctica | collected 2016
CGCCGCCGTTGCAGCGTATAGCGCTGTTGCTCGAATGGGGCACGGTGCCGGCCAACATCTTTCACGCGAACGAGCCGTTGTTACCGCAGTTGACCGATCCGGCGTTGCTGCGTCTGTTCACGGGACTGTTCATTCATGTGACGTGGCTGCATCTGCTGAGCAATCTGCTGTTTCTGGTGATCTTTGGCTTGCCGGGCGAGCGTGCGCTGGGCTCATTGCGCTTTCTGCTGTTGTTCGTGGCTGGCGGGATTGTCGCGAATCTGATTGGAGCGCTGTCACTGGCTGGCGTGCATCTGCCGATTATCGGCTGCAGCGGCGCGGTGTCCGCCGTGGTGGGGACGTACGTCGCGCTTTTCCCGCGCGCCAAGCTTGGTTTGGTACTGCCGCTTGGCCTGTATCTGGAGTTTGTGCGAGTGCCGGCGTTCTTGCTGATCGGCCTGTGGGTGTTGCTGCAACTGCTCTTCAGCTACGTCGGCCCGAGTTACGGGGCATATGTGTGGTGGGCCCACATCGGCGGGTTCTTGTTCGGGCTGGTGTTTGCGTTGGTGTCGCGTGATGCGATTGCGCGACGTTTGCGTGGCTGAGCGAAACGGCGGGATCTAAGCCGCACCAGCCCAGCCGTGGCGCCGCGCAAACTGTCGCAGCAAACGGCGCGCGACCGGTGTTGCGGCCACTTCGCGGAATACGGCTAGTTGCTGCAGGTCGCTGCGGTGCGTATCGGCGTGTTTGCGCCGGACGTAAGCGCGCATCACTTCGGCGCTGAATTCCGGGTGAAACTGCGTGCTGATCGCATTGCTGCCGTAGCGCACGATTTGGTTCGGATCGCGTGTCGAGCGGGCCAGCGTCACCGATTCGGACGGTATCTCCAGCACGGACTGTTCGTGCGTGTCCACGCGCCCACCTAATGCGTGCGCCAACAACTGATGCCCGAAGCAGACGCCAAACAATGGCAGATCGACGTCCATCGCGTCACGAATCCAGCCCGCGGTTTGCTCGCTCCAACGCAACCGCGCAGTCACCATGGCGCCCGAGCCGGTGATGATGGCGCCGGCTGTCTCGGCCGGCGGCGGCAGGCTGTCACCTGCGGCCACGTCGATCACGCGCACGCGCGCACGCGCGAGTCGGGCAGCGCGTTGGAACCACAGCGGGAAATCACCGTGGCGCGCGCGGATCGTATCCGGCGCGTGGCCGGTGCGGATGATCAATACAGGCTTCATGCGGGGGTGTCTGTGGCCAGTGGTGGCGTGTCGTCAAAGCCTTCGACGGGTGGCAGCACAGTGAGGATTTCCTGCACCGTGGTGACGCCGCGTGCGACTTGGGCGGCGGCGGAGATGCGCAGCGGGCGCATGCCTTCGGCCAATGCAGCCTGCCCGAAGTTGCCCAGATCAAGCTGAGCCGAAATGAGTGAGCGCAAGTGCGGCGACAGCCTCATCATTTCGTAGATGCCAGTGCGCCCCATGAAGCCGGTGTTGCGACACTCCAGACATCCTACGGGTGCGTAGACCTTCTCCGGCAGCGGAATGGACCAGCCGTGGGTGAGCACCAGCCACGCGTGTGCGTCCTGCGTGGTCGGCTCCTTGCAGTGTGGGCACAGCGTGCGCACCAGACGCTGCGCGACCACGCCGGTAAGCGTCGATTGGATCAGGTAATGCGGCACGCCCAGATCGAGCAGGCGCGTGACGGCGCTTGGCGCGTCGTTGGTGTGCAGCGTGGATAGCACAAGATGGCCGGTCAACGAGGCCTGCACGGCCATTTGCGCCGTTTCCAGATCACGGATTTCGCCGACCATGATGATGTCCGGATCCTGTCGCAGCAGCGTGCGCACGCCGGCGGCAAAGTCCAGATCGATGGACGCCTGCACCTGCATCTGGTTGAACTCCGGCGCGACCATTTCGATCGGGTCTTCCACCGTGCACACATTGATCTCGGGTGTGGCCAGATGCTTCAGCGTTGAGTACAGGGTGGTGGTCTTGCCCGAGCCGGTAGGCCCGGTGACCAGCACGATGCCGTGCGGGCGCTCGACCATGCTGCGCCAGTGTTCGCCCTCGCTCGGCGAAAAGCCGAGCTGGGCGAAATCCTTGACCACCAGGTCGGGATCGAAAATGCGCATCACCACCTTTTCGCCGAATGCCGTCGGCATGTTGGAGATACGCAGCTCCACCTCGCGCCCGGTGGCCGAGCGGGTCTTGATGCGCCCATCCTGCGGACGGCGTTTTTCCGCCACATCCATGCGCGCGAGGATCTTGATGCGCGCGGTCACGGCGGTCATCACCGGCGAGGGCAGCTCAAATACCTTGTGCATGATGCCGTCGATACGAAAGCGGATTTGTCCGGTCTCGCGTCGTGGCTCCAGGTGGATGTCCGACGCGCGTTGCTCAAATGCGTACTGCAGCAGCCAGTCCACGATGTGCACGACATGGCGGTCGTCGGCGCCGACCTCGCCGGCCTTGCCCAGCTCCACCAGCTGCTCGAAGTTGAGGATGGCCGAGGACGGGTCGTGCGCGTTGCCCTTGGCGTCTTGCGCAAGCTGGATGGAACGCTGGACGCCGTAAAATTCCTGCAGATAGCGGTTGATATCGATCGGGCTGGACACCACGCGGTGCACATCGCGTCGCAGCATCTGCGCCAGATCGGCCGCCCAGGTGGTATCAAATGGCTCGCAGGTGGCAAACGTTACCTGGCCGGGGGCTGCGGCAATCGGCAGGATGCGATGGCGTTGGGCGTAACCGTGACTGACGACCTGCGTCACGGCAGCGACGTTGATCTTCATCGGGTCGATCTTGAGATACGGCAAACCGGCGTGTCCGGCCATCCACTCAGTCAGCGCCTCCAGACTCAACGGACGCCCTCGCTCGTGCAGATTTTCAAGCTTTGCATTCGCGATCAGCACCAGTGGATGCAACTCCACGGTAGTGCGCCCATCGCGCACGCCGATGCGCACACGTTTGGCGTCTTCGGCTGGCACGTAGCCATCCACCACCAGCGCCGCCAGCACGTCGTCCAGCTGCAGGCGGCCGCGGTTGCCCAGCAACGCTGCGATTTGTGCTGATGCTGCCATCCGGATCAACCCCCGTATTGCCGTGCCGGCGCTACCCAGAGTAGGAAAATACGCTGGCGCTATACTAACGCGCTTTACCATTTGGTCACGGCCAGCCATGTCCGCGCGCACGTTTCAGGATGTCATTCAGACCCTCAACAGTTACTGGGCAGCGCAAGGTTGCGTGCTGCTGCAGCCGCTGGATACCGAAGTGGGTGCCGGAACGTTTCATCCGGCCACGTTTCTGCGCGCACTCGGTCCGGAGCCTTGGGCCGCAGCTTATGTGCAACCTTCGCGGCGCCCGACGGACGGCCGCTATGGTGACAACCCGAATCGTCTCCAGCATTACTACCAATATCAGGTGGTGCTGAAGCCGAACCCGGAAGACATCCAGGAGCTTTATATCGGTTCGCTCAAAGAGCTCGGCGTCGATCCGCTGGTGCACGATCTGCGCTTCGTCGAGGACAATTGGGAGTCGCCGACACTTGGTGCGTGGGGGCTCGGTTGGGAGGTGTGGTTGAACGGCATGGAAGTGAGCCAGTTCACCTACTTCCAGCAAGCGGGTGGACTGGAATGTCGCCCGGTGACCGGCGAGATCACCTACGGTCTGGAACGCTTGGCGATGTATCTGCAAAATGTCGACAGCGTCTACGACCTGGTGTGGACCGACGGCCCGCGTGGCCGCGTGACCTACGGCGATGTCTTTCATCAGAACGAAGTTGAGCAAAGTACGTACAACTTTGAATACGCGAACGTGCCTGAATTGAGCCACTGGTTTGATGTGTGCGAGGCCACCGCGAAGCAGTTGATTGCCGTCAACCTGCCGCTGCCGGCGTACGAGCAGGTGATAAAGGCGAGCCACACCTTCAATCTCCTGGACGCGCGGCGCGCGATCAGCGTCACCGAACGGCAACGCTACATCTTGCGCATGCGCACGCTGTCGCGGGCGGTGGCGGAAACCTATGTCGCACAGCGCGAAAAGCTCGGGTATCCGGGTCTGCAACAAGTCAAGGAGCAGGCGCATGGCTGAGCACAAGCCGCTGCTGGTCGAGCTGGGTACCGAAGAGCTTCCGCCGCACGCGCTGGATGAACTGGCAGCCGCGTTTCTGCGCGGCGTGTGCGATGGGCTGGCCAAGGCGGGGATCAGTGCCGACTTTGATGCAGCCCGTGCGTACGCCACGCCGCGCCGCCTGGCCGTGCACATTCCCGACGTCGCCCTGATGCAGCCGGCGCAAACGCTGGAGCGGCGTGGTCCGACGCTGGACGCTGCGCTGGATGCCAGCGGTCAGCCATCGCGCGCGTTGCTCGGCTTTGCGCACTCGTGCGGCGTTGAGGTGGCGCAGCTGGAAAAACTTGAAACCGGCAAGGGCGCGTGGTTTGTCTCTCGCGCGGTCCATCCGGGTCAGCCGGTGGGCGCGCTGTTGCCAGGGATCATCGACACCGCGCTCAAAGGCCTGCCGATCCCGCGACCGATGCGCTGGGCCGATCATGACCACAGCTTCGTGCGTCCCGCGCACTGGCTGGTGATCCTGCACGGCGATGTGATTGTCGATGGTGAAGTGCTGGGCCTGAAGAGTGGGCGCAAGTCGCGCGGACACCGTTTCATGCATCCACAGTTGGTGCACGTGGCCGATGCCGATGGCTGGCTGGATGCGATGCGCGCGGCCAAGGTACTGGCCGATCCGCATGAGCGCCGCGAACGCATCCAGGCGCAAGTCGCGCTGGCCGCGCAAACCACCGGTGGTCTGCCGCGTCTGGATGACGCGCTGCTGGACGAGCTGGCCAATCTCACCGAGTGGCCGGTTGCCGTCGCCTGCACCTTCGAGCATGCGTTTCTTGCCGTGCCGGCCGAGGCGCTGGTGACCACCATGGTCGCCAATCAGAAATTTGTGCCGGTGTTCGATGCCGACGGCAAGCTGACCGAACATTTCATCGGCATCGCCAATATTGAGAGCAAGCAGCCCGGTGAAATCCGCAGGGGGTACGAGCGGGTGATCCGGCCGCGCTTTGCAGACGCAAAGTTTTTCTGGGACGCGGATCTGAAAACGCCGCTGGCGGATTATCAGGAGCAGCTCAAGGGCGTTACCTATCAGCAAGCGCTCGGCAGCTTGTGGGACAAGAGCTATCGCGTGGCCGAGCTGGCGCGCGTAATCGCCAACCGCGTGGGTGTGGACGGCGGCGACGTCACGCGCGCGGCCAGCCTGTGCAAATGCGATCTGCTGACGCGCATGGTCGGCGAGTTCCCCGAGTTGCAGGGCGTGATGGGTCGCTATTACGCCACCCATGGCGGTGAGTCTGCCACTGTGGCAGCAGCATTGGATAGCTACTATCAGCCGCGTTTTGGCGGCGATGTCATAGCGCCTGACCGGCTCGGCCAGGTGCTGTCCGTGGCCGAACGGCTGGACACGCTGGCCGGTATTTTTGCCGTGGGCATGAAGCCAAGCGGCAGCAAGGATCCGTTTGCGTTGCGGCGGGTGGCGCTGGGCCTGGCACGCACCTTGATCGAGGGCGCGCTCGAGCTGGACCTGCGCAGCAGCCTCATCGAGGCGCTGGAGCTGTTGCCGGATGCGGCGTTGGCGGCCGGCATCAAACCGGGCAAGGATGGCCAGCGTCCGCCACTGAATGTCGCCCAGCGGCGCGCGATCCTGCTCGACGAATTGCAGGCGTTCGTGCTCGACCGCCTGCGCAGTTACTACGCGGAGCAAGGTTTTGACAACGCGCAGTTTGAGGCGGTGCTGGCGGTGCAGCCGGACAGCCTGATTGATTTTGATCGCCGTCTGCGTGCGGTGGCAGCGTTTGGCCGTCTACCCGAGGCGATCAATCTTGCCGCCGCCAACAAGCGCGTGGCCAATATCCTGCGCAAACAGGCGGAAGAAACCGGTGTCGCCGCACCGCGACAGGTGGACCCGGGATGTTTTGAAGCGGATGCCGAGCGCGATCTGGCTGACGCGCTGGAATCCGCCCGGCACGATACGGCTGCGGCGCTGGATGGCGGTGATTACGCGGCCGTGCTGGCGCGCTTGGCGCGGTTGCAGGCACCGGTGGATGCGTTTTTCGAGAATGTGCTGGTCAACGCCGAGGATACGGTCGTGCGCGCGAATCGTCTGGCGTTGCTGGCGCAGCTGAAGGCGCAATTTGCCACCGTGGCCGATATCGCGTTGCTGTAAATGCGCAGACGATAGCGCTCGCGGTCGTCTGCGCGGGATGGGGTGTTAATGGGTGAGCGCCAGCTTCCATTGCGGCGCGTTGCAAAGACCCATCGTGGCTGGAGCCGCTCCCGCAAAATCAGCTCGCCCAGAATCAGCAGTGCGCAGGCGTCGTCGTCACCGGTCACCTGGGCTCGTCATTGATCCCGGCTGGCACCTTTACGCACACGTGCGGTTGGGGTGGCGGTCGGCGGTTGTTCCAATACGCGTGAGGTATAGCAGGATGGCAGTGCCCGCCTTGTTGGGGGCAGCGTTTTCGTCTGCCGTCCGGTGGCGGCGCGCGCTGTTTGGCGGAACCGGGTTCAGGCCGTAGTGCGTGCGCGCTGAATGCGCTGGGCGAGGCGGTGATTGAATGCAACCATGGCACCTGCGTCCGCGTGTGCCCCGGCTGGGCCAATGATCTCGTACAGCTCGGTCAGCATGTCGGTGTTTTCGGCCAAGCTCATGCCGCTGTTGGAAAGCTCAAGTTCCGATTGCAGCAAGCGCATGGCCGTACTGAGGCGTTGGGTGTCCACACCGCTGTCAGATGTCTGCGTTATATGGCTCGCGTCCCGCATCAGGCGGGTATGCGTGACGCGCGCGAAAACTGTCGGGGCGCTGCGTTGGTCGTCCCGGGTGGTGACGGACGGATCGATCAGGATGGCGCCTTCGCCGGCGACCAGCCACATCAGTGAGATGCCAAGGGTGCTTGCGAGGGTGACGCAGCGCGCGCGCGAGGGGTCGGTGTTGCCATCACGCCAGCTACGCACCACGCCCTCGGAAAAGCCGCACATGCGGGCGATCTGCGTGGCGCTGCCGATACGCTGGATCAGCAGCTTGATGCGATCGGAAAAGTTGGACGCAGCGGGAGTGGAGGAGACAGACGATTGCGCGTTCATGCGGAAATGGCCGGGCTGATTGGGAGATGACGCGTCGTGGGTCGCCAAGCGGACAGGGAAGCATGCGGCTACAGTATTTTGCGCCGGGGAAACGTGGTCGTAAACACCTGCGTTGGTATCCAAGCGCGAGATGGCTGTGACCGCTCGGCGCGCCCCGTCGCGCGTCGAACCGCAGGTTGGATGTCGCAGCGGGCGGAAAGTTTCCCGCGACTTGCTATTTTGTGCGGGTCGGATGGTTGCCGCGTACGTTTGTGCGGTCGCCCCCTCGCGTTCTTTGTCGGAGCCGCGCATGAGTCAATTCGGGTTGCTGGGTAAACGCCGGTTTGCGCCGTTCTTCTGCACCCAGGCATTGGGCGCGTTCAACGACAACGCGTTTCGCAACGCGTTGGTGATGCTGGTGGCGTTTCACATGGGGCTCGGCGACCATGCCGTGGCGCTGTACACCAATCTGGCGCCGGCATTGTTCATCCTGCCGTTTTTCCTGTTTTCCGCGACTGCTGGCCAGCTTGCGGAGAAGTACGAGAAAAGCCGCATCATCCGTTACGTGAAGCTGTTCGAGATTGGCGCCATGGCATTGGCGTTGTTCGGCTTCTACACACACAACGTGGGCTTGCTGCTGACGGTGCTGTTTTTGATGGGCGTGCACTCAGCCACGTTCGGGCCGATCAAGTACGCCATCCTGCCGCAGGCCTTGCAGCCCGGGGAGTTGATCGGTGGTAACGCACTGATTGAAACCGGTACGCAACTGGCGATGTTGCTCGGCCTCATCGTGGGCAGCGCGCTGATCGAGGTCGGTAGTATCGGCACGCTGCTGGCAGGTACGTTGACGCTGACCTTGGCGGTGGTCGGCTATCTGGCCAGCCGGCATATCCCGCCGGCACCAGCCACCGCGCCGTCGCTGCAGTTCAACTGGAACCCGTTCACCGAGACCGCACGTGTGCTCGCCATCACCCGGCGCGATCGCGCTGTATTCAACGCGGTGCTGGGCATATCGTGGTACTGGTTTTACGCCACGGTGCTGATTGCGCAGCTACCCAATTACACGCGGCTCAACCTGGGTGGCGATGGTTCGGTGGCCATTCTTGTGTTGACCCTGTTTTCCATTGGCACCGGGGTGGGCGCGCTGTTGTGTGAGCGCTTGTCGGCGCATCGGGTGGAAGTGGGGTTGGTGCCGCTGGGCGCGCTCGGGCTGGCGGCGTTTGGTATCGATTTGTGCTTCGCCCGGCCGGGATTGGCGTTGCAGCAGGGTCTGGACTGGTTCGCGTTTCTGCGCGGCGTCGGTAGTTGGCGTATCGCGCTGGACCTCACCCTGATCGGTATGTTTGCCGGCGTCTACGTGGTGCCGTTGTTCGCCTTCGTCCAGCAGCGCACGCCGCCCGACCGTTTGTCGCGCGTGATCGCTGGCAACAACATCCTCAACGCGCTGTTGATCTGCATGGCCGCAGGTTTTGGCTTGGGCCTGGATGCGCTGGGGTTTGGCGTGCCGCAGATTTTTCTTGCCGCCGCCGTGCTTGGCGTGCTGTTTGTCGGCTATATCTTCATTCGTGTGCCGGAGTTCGTGTCGCGCTTCGTCCTCTGGGCGCGACTCGGCCGGTATCGATCCTGATGCACCGGTCTTGATGCACCGGTGTGCGGCGCTGCCACCACGTCAACGCAACCAGCCGCCGATCACGATCAGCGCAACGACACTCAGCCAGGCCAGCAATGCGCGCAGCAGCGTGCTGCGCACGCGTACGAGTTCGGCGAGCGGATCGCTGCGCTCCTCGCTGTAGCCATCGCCGCCTTCGAGGTCGGTTTGCACGTCCGCCTGTGCGGCGGCGCCGAGAAACTCCGGGCCGCTGCGATACCAACTGGTGGCTTGGGCGTGGCTGTGCCAGCGCTGCCACGCGTCGATGACCGCTTCCCAATGACCGACGAGTGCCAACGTAAACGTCAGCAACTGCGCCGGCAACCAGTCGGCCGCGTTGGCCAGGTAGTGCGCCGCGTCCGTGTCGTTGTCGCGTTGCAGCCCCACGTCGCGCGCCAGCGTCTGCGCCAGTCGATACCCCAGCGCGCCGGTTGGGCCCAGCAGGAAAAACCACAGCAGCACGGCAAAGCGCCGGCGCAGTGCGGCATACACCGTAGCGCTGCCGAGCGCGCGCGCGTTCCAGGCCACCGTGTTGCCATCCTCGGCCAGCTTCTGTGCCGCCGCTTCGCGACTCACGCCGTCGGGCGCGGTCAGGATGGCTTCCACGTCTGCTTCAAAATCGCGTGGGCCGAAGCAGTACACCAGTACGATCAAGGCAAACAACGGTGGCAACCATTGACCGGTTACGCCGCGACCAAGCAACACCCAGATCAGCGCGCACAACGCCAGCGGCGGCAACAACGCGAGCACGACGCGGCCGGTGCCGCTGGTGTCAGCCAGCTGCAGCACCCAGCGGCGAAACAGGTCATCGCCGCGCCAACTTGCCAGTCGTGGCCACGCGTGCAACAGCGCGAGGGCTAACAGGGCAACAAGCAAGTGGATGGCCATGGCACGAACTCGCGGGCAGAGTCTGTATTGTATGCGCGCCGCGGCGCCGCACTGGGCGATGTCGCCACCGCAGCGCCGCTGGCGGCCTCAGCGCGCTGGCGTGGCAGCGGCCAGCAGCGTGGTCAGATCCAGTCCGGCGCGTAGCCGCAACCAGTCGGCGAGCAAGCGATGCGAGATGGACAGCGCGGTGGATGGCACAAAGCTGCCGTTGGCGATGCCGTCGGCAATCTCTTGCGGGGTGAACCAGCGCGCGGCTTCCAGCTCAAGATCACGCATGGCGATGGTGCGCGATACGGCGGTCGCCATGAAGCCGACCATCAGCGACGCCGGCAGTGGCCACGGTTGCGAGGAGTGGTAGCGCACGTCATCGACGATCACGCCCGATTCCTCGGCGACCTCACGACGCACGGCGTCTTCCAGCGCTTCGCCCGGCTCGATAAAGCCAGCAAGTGTCGACCAGCGACCCGGTGGCCAGCCGGTCTGGCGCCCGAGCAGGCACGCGCCGTCGTGTTCGACCAGCATGATCACCGCCGCATCGGTGCGCGGGAATTGCAGGCGCGCGCAGTCCGGGTTGGTGCATTGCGCGCGGTGGCCGGCGGCCACATGCAACAGCGGCGCGCCGCAGTATGGACAATGCCGCGTCTCGCGTTGCCAGTGCGCCAGCCCCTTGGCATACGCAAACAGACCCGCTTGCTCGGCGCTCAGCTGCAAGCCGGCTGCGCGTAGCGTCATGCGACGCGCGCCCAGCGCCGTCTCCAGTGTCGTGGCATCATCGACCGCATTCAGCGCTAGCAGAAACCACGGGCAGCCATCAAGCACGCCCAGCAAGCTGGGGACCAGCTCGTCCAGCAGGTGCCGGCGTTCGTCGTCATCCAGGGTGCGCAACGCGGCGTGGTCGCGCTGCAGAAACGCGTCGCCGTTGGCGTCCAGCAGCAGGTAGCGCGCCTGTGCACTGTGCGCGCGCGCAGCGATCCACGTCGAATCGCTGCGCCGCTCGGAGCTGCGATCCAGCGTGCGGCTGAGCCCGGCAAAGCAGTTGGGGCGCGCCGGCGGGAGCGGGTCCACGCGGCGATCTCAGGCAGTGAACGAAGAGCCGCAGCCGCAGGTAGTCTTGGCGTTGGGATTGCTGATGACGAACTGCGAGCCGCTGAGGTTTTCGGTGTAGTCGACCTGTGCGCCGGAAAGATATTGCAGCGACAATGGATCACACAGCAGCGTGGCGCCTTCGCGCTCGACGGCGATATCGTCATCAGCCTGTGCCTCGTCGAACGTGAAACCGTATTGCAGGCCCGAGCAGCCGCCGCCGCTGATATACACGCGCAGCTTCAGTTCGGGATTGCCTTCCTCGGCGACCAGCTCCTGCACTTTGTGCGCGGCGGCCGGGGTGAAGCGCAGCGGTGCTCCGCTGGAGCGGTAATCGGGAACGGCGAGGAGAGTGTCCATGGCATCAGATGTGGGGTCAGTACGGATAGGTGCAAGCATACTTGGCTCAGGCGACAACGGCATCGTCGATGACCTCAACGGCCGCTGGTTGCGGGGCGGCCAGTTCGCGTGGCACGGCTTCGGCTTGTCGCGCGATGCGACCGTTGACCTGCGCGCCGGCGGCCATCTCCAGCGTGTGATAGCACAGGTCGCCATCGATGCGCGCCAGCGGCGCCAGCTGCAGCCGTGCACTGATCGTCACGTTGCCAGTGACGTGACCGTTGATCACCGCCTGCGGCACGCGGATCTCGCCATCGACCTGGCCGTGCTCGCTGAGCGTGAGCAGCGCTTCGTCACTGCTGGCCAGCACACCGCCCTCGATGCGGCCGTCCAGATGCAGCGTGCCGGTGAAATACACGTCGCCGCGAATCACGGTGCCCTGCGCGATCAAGCTGGTGTCGCGGCCGCAGGCATCGCGCGCGTCACGCTTACGATGGAACATCGGATTCTCCGGGAACAGGAAGGTTATGGCCGCGCAATGCGTCGGCCCACGCCACCACACGGGTGAATGTGTCGCCGCCGGTCGGGTCGATGCGGATACGCAAGCGCGTGGGGCGAAAGTCCGTGGGCAGCACGATCGTGCCGTGCAGTTGCTGGAAGTACATGAAGCGAAACGGCAGGCCGGCTTTGTTCGCGGTGTCGCCCAGCGCGGCCCAGTCCAGTTGAGTTACCTGATTGCCGCGCAAGCCCTCGATGCTGACCAGCGCCGTGCCTGCGGTGGCGTCGCTGCGGCGCACGTTCTGGGTCAGGCTCAGCGTGAGGTTCCAGCCGCGTGAGCCGGTAATGGGTTGCAGCTTGACCTCCTGTAGACGCAAGCCTTGACGTTGTGCGTCGCCACCGACCAGACGCGCGTAAAAGCCGAGGTCCGCGCGCAGTCCGTTGAGCTCCTCTTCGCGCTGTGCCAGCGTGCCGCGCAACGAGCGCGTGGCCACATCGTTGACCTGCGCCGCGCGCTGCAGGTTCGCCACCTGCTGCTGCAGATCGGCCTGCTGCGCAAGCGCCGCGCGGGCGGCCTGTTGACCGCTGCCACTACTGCGTGCGCTCAGCAACACCGCCAGCCCGGCGACCAGCAGCAGGCTGGCGAGCCAGGTCACTCCCAGCCAGATCAGGCGTTGGCGCTCGCCGGCGGCATCGTGCCGGCGCACGACGAAGCGCGGCGGTGGTCGTAGGTCCATGCGTAGCCGTTGGCAAAAGGCGGACACTGGGTATAGCCGCCAGGGGACAAGGCCGTCAAGCCAGTGGCGCACCACGTTGCGCAAGGTGTGACGTGGGTGGCGTCACACTCAGCTGTGAATCTTGCTTTGCAGATAGCGTTCCACGCCGATCTCGGCAATCAGACGCTGCTGGGTCTCCAGCCAGTCGATGTGCTCCTCTTCGTCGTGCAGAATGCTGCGGAACAGCTCGCGACTGACGTAATCGGCAATGCCCTCGCTGTGCGCAATCGCTGCGCGCAAGTCTGGCGTGGCGGCCATTTCCAGGTCGAGATCGCCCTGCAGTATCTCCGGCACGTTTTCCCCAATGTGCAACTTGCCCAGATGCTGCAGGTTTGGCAGGCCGTCGAGAAACAGGATGCGCTCGATCAGTCGGTCGGCGTGGCGCATTTCCTCGATCGATTCCTTGTACTCGTGCTCCGCCAGCTCGGCGTAGCCCCAGTTTTTCAGCATGCGTGCGTGCAGAAAATACTGGTTGATCGCGGTCAGTTCGTTGAACAGTGCCTTGTTCAGGTGCTCGATGGCCTTTTTATCGCCTTTCATGGCGCGCTCCGATGTGACCGACAGGGCCTGCACTATACAAAGCCGCGCCGCGAACTGCGTGATGCACATCAGGATGATTTGCGCACGCATCGATGCGTGCGAACGGGTGCCGTCTCGGGATGGCGCGCAGGCCAGCGCGCGAGACGTTCAGGCGGCGACGGTGGGGATCACGGTCAGCGTGCAGCGCACCTGGTCAACAGCCTTGGCGAACGTGGCCCGGGCTTCGGATTCGCAGCAGCCGCAACAGTCCGAACAACCCGTGCGTTCCTGCAATTGCACAAACGACTGCACGCCGCCAGCCACCTCGCGGTGGATATCGTGATCGGTAACAGCGTTGCAATTGCAGATGTACATGGCGCGTATGAGAACGCGAATGCGAATGATTGTCAACACTGTGGATGAAAACGCGCGTTGTGGGTCGTCAGGAACCGTCGGCGCGCGGCCGAATGGTCACCTCGGGACGTTTGTCGTGTCGGGTTTGCAGGTCGGTTTCGCGGCGCTGTGTACTCGGCGCCATCAACAGCCACCGCCGCCCTGCGCGCGATCAAGCGGCCGCGCGGCCATCCCCCGGACCGCCAGCAGGCACTGGAGGACGCGGCGGCAGCGTGCCCAGGTCCACGCTGAACAAGTCCTCCACCAGCGGTGCAAACTGCCGCAGCGCGCGCTCGTACACTTGGCGCTTGAAGTTCACCACGTGCGCGGCCGGGTACCAGAAATCCACCCAACGCCACAGATCGAACTCGGGTTTGTCGCTGGCATCCAGCTGCAATGCGTCCTCAGTACCCACCAGCCGCAGCAGAAACCACACTTGCTTCTGGCCAATGCAGGTCGGGCGCTGATGTCGGCGCACGTAGCGGTTCGGCAGGCGATAGCGCAACCAGCCGTGCGTGGCAGCGACGATCTCCACGTGGCGCTGCGCGAGGCCGGTCTCCTCTTCCAACTCGCGAAACATCGCCTCTTGCGGCGTTTCGTCCGAGCGCATGCCGCCCTGCGGAAACTGCCAGCCGTCGCGATTGATACGGCGCGCCCAGAACAACTGTCCGGCGTCGTTGAGCAGCACGATACCCACATTCGGGCGATAGCCATCAATGTCAATCATCTCGCCTCCCGCCGT
>CAJDVA010000049.1_pt1 | contig 13937 bp, 15 predicted proteins | sample 7391241 | NCBI WGS metagenome assembly CAJDVA01 (sample SAMEA7055678, study PRJEB34461) | soil metagenome | biome: terrestrial ecosystem; feature: Peninsula; material: soil | place: Antarctica | collected 2016
GGCAACACCACGTGACCAAACTGATGTGCCAGCTCGTAGCCGAATCCGCTGGCACCCATGCTGGGAATGGACAAGCCGCCGCACGCCACCACCAGCGATTGCGCGTGGACGTGCCCGCGCGCAGTGAGCACGCTGAAACCTTCCGCCAGCTTGCGCACGTTTTCCACGCCGCAACTCGCTTCCACCATTGCGCCAGCGACCGCACATTCATCCAGCAACATGCGCACGATCTGTCTGGACGAGTCATCACAAAACAACTGACCAAACTCTTTTTCGTGATACGCAATGCCGTGCCTTTCAACCAACGCAACGAAGTCGGCCGGCGTGTAACGCGCCAACGCGGACTTCGCAAAATGCGGGTTGGTGGACAAATAATTTGCCGGCCCGGCGCCAGTGTTCGTGAAGTTGCAGCGTCCACCACCGGACATCAGAATCTTCTTGCCCACCTTGTTGGCGTGATCCACCACCAGCACCTGCCGACCACGCGCGCCCGCCACCGCAGCGCACATCAGCCCTGCCGCGCCAGCGCCGATGATCAGCACATCCACCTTCATTGCGTCCTCATTGCATCGCCCGCCGCGGTGTCGCCGCGCGGCATTATCGCCTGCTGCAGCGTGTCGCATCGCTTACACTGGTTGCCCGCCTGCCACGAGTCGCCGCGATGCCATCCTTTGACGTGATTTCCGAAGTAGACAAGCACGAACTGACGAATGCCATCGATCAGGCCAACCGCGAGCTGTCGACCCGTTTTGATTTCAAGGGCGCCGACGCAAGCTTTGCGCTGGACGAATCGGTCATCACGCAGAGCGCGCCCAGCGAGTTTCAACTGCAGCAGATGCTGGACATCCTGCGTGGCCGCCTGACCGCACGGAAGATCGACATTCGTGCGCTCGATGCGTCCGACCCGGAAGTGAACCTGGGCGGTGCACGACAGAAAATCACCGTCAAGCAGGGCATCGAGCAACCGACCGCAAAAAAGCTGGTGGCTGCTCTGAAGGCGGCCAAGCTGAAGGTCGAGGCGCAGATCAACGGTGACAAGCTGCGTATCAGCGGCAAGAAGCGGGACGATCTGCAGGCAGCGATGGCCGTGCTGCGCAAGACCGACGTGGAGCTGCCGCTGCAGTTCGACAATTTCCGCGACTGAAGCATTACTATTTTTGCCTGCCAGTCACGGCGCAGCCCCTGCTGTCAACGTGTTTCCTGATCGGCGCTGAAACTCAGCCGACCAAGGGCGGCGGGCACCGCCCTACCTTCGGCGCCAGCGTTGATCTGAACCGGCCACGTGCAGTCTTTGCAGGGCGGGCACCGCCCGCCGCTGGCTGTCGGCCGAGTTTCAGCTGATCAGGACGTGTTTCCCACGCGCCCCGCACATTACGCGACTCCCCGCCAGGGAGTCCCAGTCGTCACTCAAAACGAACCGGCAAACGTATCGGGCGCGTAGTTCTCGAACTTGGTGTACTGACCCAGGAAGGTCAATTTGCAGGTGTCGGTCGGGCCGTTGCGCTGCTTGCCAATGATGATTTCCGCCATGCCCTTGTCTGGGGTGTCCTTGTTGTAGTACTCGTCGCGGTAGATGAACATGATGACGTCGGCGTCCTGCTCAATGGCGCCGGACTCGCGCAGGTCGGACATCATCGGGCGCTTGTCGGCGCGTTGTTCCAGCGAGCGATTCAACTGCGACAACGCCACCACCGGCACGTTCAGCTCCTTGGCCAGACCCTTGAGCGAACGCGAGATCTCGGAAATCTCCGTGGCGCGATTTTCCTTGCTGCCCGGCACCTGCATCAGCTGCAGATAGTCGACCACGATCAAGCCCAGGCCGCCGTGCTCACGATGCAGCCGGCGCGAGCGCGAGCGCAGCTCCACCGGCGACAGGCTGGGCGTATCGTCAATGAAGATCTTCGCCTCGGACAGGATCGAGATCGCGTTGGACACGCGCGGCCAGTCCTCCTCTTCCAGATCACCATTGCGCAGGCGTTGCTGGTGGATGCGCCCGACCGAGGAGATCAAACGAAACGCCAGTTGCGAGGACGACATCTCCATGGAAAACACCGCGACCGGTTTCTTGTTGCGCAACGCGGCGGTCTCGGCAATGTTCAGCGCAAATGCGGTCTTGCCCATCGACGGGCGTGCGGCGACGATGATCAGGTCAGACGGCTGCAAGCCCGAGGTGAGATTGTCCAGATCGGTGAAGCCGGTGGTGATGCCGGTAAGCTGACCACGGTTTTCGTAGCGCTCACTGAGCAGGCGGAACGCGTCCTTCACCGCGTCGCGCATGGAAATCGAATCCTTCTTGCCACGCGCGCCGGATTCGGCAATGTGGAACACGCGCTGCTCGGCGTTTTCCAGCACCTCCTGCACGCTCTTGCCTTCAGGTCGGTAGCCATCCTCGGTGATCGACGTGCCCGCATCGATTAACTGCCGCATCACGGATTTTTCGCGCACAATCTCCGCATACGCGGTGATGTTGGCGGCGCTCGGCGTGCTGTTGGCCAGCTCGATCAGGTAACCCGCACCACCGGCCATTTCGGCCAGACCGTTGCTCTCGAACCAGTCACCCAGGGTCACCGCATCGCACGGCATGCCCTTGTTCGCCAGCTCGTTGATCGCCCGCCAGATCAGGCGGTGATCCTTGCGGTAGAAATCCTGCTCGGCGAGGCGGTCAGCGACCTTGTCCAGTGCATCGGGCGCCAGCATCAAGCCGCCTAGCACTGCCTGCTCGGCATCAATGGAATGCGGCGGCACGCGCAGCGCTTCAATCGCGGCGCTGGTGGACTGGCGTTCGGAGACAAACGGCATCGAGTTACCTCACGGAGAAACGAGCAGCACTCCGACACTTTCCGAATCGCGGCACTGACAGCCATCATACGCGGCGCAATCTCATCCGCCGAGACAACAAGTCTGTGGATAAGCTGTGATTTGTTGTGGATAAAGTCTGGATCCGGACGAGGCAATCGCGAGCCGCGGCGAAAACTGATTTCTGACCCGCACCGGCATTCAGCAGGACAACCTGGCGGGCGGTGCCCGCCCTACAAAACGCGAGTCCCCGTTCCACGCGAGCGCGAGGAATCCCCGTGCGGGATTCCCTGTCCCAAAAGAAAACGGGCACCCGAAGGCACCCGTCTGCTGAACACTGAAACCGTGAGCGTTGCGCTTACTTGTCGCTGATGATGATGACCTTGACCGTCGTCTGCACATCGGCATGCAGGCTGATGACCACGTCGTACTCGCCGATGTTGCGCAACGGGCCTTCGCTCAGGATGACTTCGCCCTTGGCCACCGGATGACCGGCAGCGCGCAAGGCCTCGGCGATATCGCGCGGGCTGACCGAACCGAACAACTTGCCCTCGGCGCTGGCGTGCGCGGAAAGTGTCACTGCCACTTCGGCAAGCTGGGCCAGACGCGTCTGTGCTTCGCTCAACGCCGTGTCGGCCTTGGCTACATACTCAGCACGACGCTGTTCAAATGCAGCCAGGTTGGCAGCGTTGGCACGCACGGCTTTGCCTTGCGGCAAGAGGAAATTGCGTCCGTAGCCCGGCTTCACGTTGACCTTGTCGCCCAGCGTGCCGAGGTTGCGGACTTTCTGCAGAAGAATGAGTTCCATGATGCTTCCTTTTCGTTAGCGCCGGTGTGGTCCGACGCAACCCGTGGACGGATGTCCGAAAGTGTGACTCCCGCAGCCTCGTGAAGGTCGCGGGCACGCGGCTGACGGCGCCGGACATCGATCGGCGAGATCTCCCGACCCACCATGATGCCCGCACCCGCCCGCATTTATCGCAAGCCACGTTCGCTCCGAGAGCGGAGCAGACGTTACCGATCAAACGTTGTGGTTGTCGGTGTACGGCAACAACGAAAGGAAGCGTGCGCGCTTGATCGCGGTGGCCAACTGGCGCTGGTAGCGCGCCTTGGTGCCGGTGATGCGGCTGGGCACAATCTTGCCGTTCTCGGTGACGTACTGACGCAGCGTGTTGAGATCCTTGTAATCAATCTCCTTGACGCCTTCAGCGGTGAAGCGGCAGAACTTGCGGCGGCGGAAAAACTTGGACATGGTCTGGATTCCTCTCAGTCGTCGCTGTTGCGGTGGTGGTCGTGATCGCCGTGGCCATGGCTTTCGCCATCGTCATCATCGCGACGACGCGATGACTTGGCGTCATCCTTTTCCTTGCTCTTGATGATGAACGACGGCTCGCTGTCGCTGGCAACGTCGGACTCGTCACGGCGGATGATCAAGTGGCGCAACACGGCATCGTTGAAACGGAAGCCGGATTCCAGCTCCGTCAATGCAGCCTGACTCACTTCAATGTTGAGCAGCACGTAATGTGCCTTGGCCAGGTTCATGATCGGATAGGCCAGTTGCCGACGGCCCCAATCCTCCAGGCGGTAAATCTTGCCGCCATCGGCTTCGATCAGCGTCTTGTAACGCTCGATCATCGCCGGAACCTGTTCGCTCTGGTCAGGGTGGACCATGAACACGACTTCGTAATGACGCAGGGTCATCGCAGGGTTTGCTCCTTGTGGATGGGGCCAGACGGCCCGACAGCCTCCCGCCGTATGCGGTGAGGCAAGTGCTGCCCATGCCGGCGGCGTGCACCCGAAGGAGCACGCGCGCGTCCGCAGACAGACCGCTGATTGTACGGCCCGGCTGACGGGTCACGCAAGCCGTCGATTCAGTGACCGGCCGTAGCCAGCACCCGGCTCAGCCGACGGTAAAGCTCTCGCCGCAACCGCACTCACCAGTAGCGTTGGGATTATGGAACACGAAACTCGAGCTCAAGCCCTGACGCTGGAAATCGATCACCGTGCCATCCACCAGCGCCACGCTGGCGTCGCTCACGATCAACGGCAACCCATCGACCTCTACCACACTCTCGCCTGCATCCAGCGTCTGCGCCAGATCAACGACGTAGCCAAAACCCGAGCAACCAGTGCGCTTTACGCCAAAGCGGACGCCGGCAGCGGCAGGCGCAGCGGCGAGGAAATGGCGCATGCGTTCGTTGGCGGCGGGAGTGATCGTGATGTGCATGATGACGGGCCTGCGTTCCAGAGACGGACGCGAAAGTCGCGGCCGGGACAGCTGCTACATTATCATGGCGCTTTGCACACACGCGGCCTGCTTCATCGCCCTGCCCGTGCGCGCGCCAGCAGGAGTGTTGATTCATGGCCGTGGCCAGCCCGACGATATGCAGTGTGAAACAGGCGCTTTCCGGAAAGGTCGACGCCGGCAGCGCCGTGACGGTGCGCGGCTGGGTGCGCACGCGACGTGACTCCAAGGCCGGCCTGTCGTTTGTCAACGTCACCGATGGCTCGTGCTTCGACCCGATCCAGGCGGTGGTATCCGCCACACTGGGCAACTACGACAGCGAGGTGAAGCACCTCACGGCCGGTGCCAGCGTGATCATCAGCGGCACACTGGTGGCCTCCCAGGGCAAGGGGCAAAAGTTTGAATTGCAGGCCACAGCGGTGGAAGTTGCCGGCTTGGTCGACGATCCGGAAACCTACCCGATCCAGCCCAAGCAGCACTCGATGGAGTTTCTGCGCGAAGTGGCTCATCTACGCCCGCGCACCAATCTGTTTGGGGCGGTGACACGTGTGCGCCACACCATGATGACGGCGATTCATCGGCACCTGACCGAACAAGGCTTCTTCTGGGTCAACACGCCGATCATCACCACCTCCGATGCCGAAGGCGCCGGCGACATGTTTCGCCTGTCCACGCTGGACCTGGCCAACCTGCCGCGCGATGCCAACGGCAAGATCGACTTCCGCCAGGATTTCTTCGGCCGCGAAGCGTTTCTTACCGTTTCTGGTCAGCTCAACGTCGAGGCGTATGCGCTGGCGATGAGCAAGGTGTACACGTTTGGCCCGACGTTCCGCGCCGAGAACTCCAACACGGCGCGGCATCTGGCCGAGTTCTGGATGGTTGAGCCGGAAATCGCGTTCGCCGATCTTGCCGCCGATGCCGATTGCGCCGAAGCGTTCCTCAAGGCGATCTTCAAGGCCGTGCTGAACGAGCGCGCCGATGACATGGCGTTCTTTGCCGAGCGCGTGACACCCGACGCGATCACGCGCATGGAAGCATTCATCGCCAAGCCGTTCGAGCGCATCGAGTACACCGATGCGATCACGATCCTGCAAAAGTCCGGGCAGAAGTTCGAGTACCCGGTGGCATGGGGCGTGGACCTGCAGACCGAACACGAGCGTTACCTGGCCGAGAAACATATTGGCCGTCCGGTGGTCGTCATGAACTATCCGGAGGCGATCAAGGCGTTCTACATGCGACTGAACGATGACGAGAAAACCGTGGCCGCCATGGACGTGCTGGCGCCAGGCATCGGCGAAATCATCGGCGGCAGCCAACGTGAGGAACGGCTGGATTACCTGGACCGACGCATGGCGCAGTTCAAGCTCGACCCGGTCACCTACGGCTGGTACCGCGACCTGCGCCGTTACGGCACGGTGCCACATGCGGGCTTCGGCCTCGGCTTCGAGCGCCTGCTGGTCTACATCTGCGGCCTGGCCAACATTCGCGACGCAATCCCGTACCCGCGCGCCGCCGGTTCGGCTGAATTTTGAGCAACGTACGCACCACGCCGCATGGCTTCGGTCGGCTCGCCGTCACCTTGGCATTGCTCATCGCATTGGCCGGCTGCCACAGCGCCAAGGTGCTGATTCCGCCGAACCTGCGCCCGGCTGAAGACAACACGGCGGCGCGCAAGCTGGCCATCGAACAGCTGCAGCAAGCCACGCCATGCTGCGGCAGCATGGCGGATTTTTCCTATCAGACGATGCTGCCATGGCAGCCGCAGCGCTTCACGCTCGGCGCGGGCGGCATGGTCGCAAACCTCGACGGCGCACACAGCTATTTCCTCGCGTTTCGTCTGCCCAGCGACGCCAAACTGCCGTACCGCATTGCCGTGAAGGCGGAATTGAACGGCCGCTGGCTGCATTCCAGCTATCTGTTTGCGCCCACCCTGGTGTTGCTGGACGCCGGCTTCCAACCGATCCGCAAGCAAGACGTCGGACTGTGTGAACACATGGGCTGGGGCAACGAAACCACAGGTGCATTCGGCAGTCTGGACGTCACCGATCCAGACGCGCGTTATCTGCTCGTCTACAGCTCGGCCAGGCAGCAGGCCGGCGCAACGTACTGGGAGCAGTCGCCAACCGCGTTCTCCAGCAAGGCCACCCTGCAGATGAACTCCACCGGCAGTTTCAAGGTACCGCATGGGCCGGACGGTTCGCTGTGGGTTGGCATGATGAACAAGACCTACGCCAAGGCCGTCGACAATGCGATTTGCAAGAAGCAGACCGAGGGCGACGGCGTACTCAACACCCTGCGCACCGCGCTCCCCGCCGTGCCGTGGAGCACGCCCAGCGACGCGAACAAGAAAGCCACCAGTGACAAGAAGGCCGACGACGCATCCGGCGACAAGAAGGCGGATACCAGCGACATTGGGACTCCATGATCGTTCTCTATCTCGGCTTGCTGCTCGCCGGTGTTGCGCTGTTCGCGTCGTCCTTCGTTGCGCAATGGCGTATCGCGCGGCGGTTGCGGCAAAGCCACCCGCGCCAATGGCAAATCATTGCCGAACCGGAAGGCGGCAAGGCCACGCGTCTGCAGGTCTGGACCCGTCTGCAACGCGCGCTGCGCTCACCTATCCTGCCGGCGTTGAACGATCCAGGCATCACTGCGTGGCGGCAGGTGTGGCGTTTCGGGCCGTGGCTGGGCTGGCTGTGCTGGGCGGCGGCGGTGAGCATGCGTTTGTTGTTGCACTGACCATTTGACTGCGAGAGTGACCCCATGCAACTGACTCTCAATGATCGCCACGCGCTGGTATGCGGCGCCTCCCAAGGCATCGGTCACGCCGCTGCGATGGAACTGGCCGAGCTGGGTGCCAGCGTGACACTGCTCGCGCGGTCGGCCGACAAGCTGACGGTGGCCGCAGCCAGCCTGCCGCACATACACCCCAACCAACACCACGACTGGCGCAGTGTCGACATGCTGGACACGGCCGAGTTGCAAACCACTGCCACAGCGATCGCCAGCGCGCAGCCGGTGCATATCCTGATCAACAACACTGGCGGCCCGCCGGGCGGCGCGGCACAAACAGCTACCACTGCGGCCTTCGAGACCGCGTTTCGGCAACACCTGCTGGCCAATCAGACGCTGTTGCAGGCGCTGTTGCCCGGCATGCGCGCCAGCGGTTACGGGCGCATCGTCAACGTGATTTCCACCTCGGTAAAAGAGCCGATCGCCGGCCTTGGCGTGTCCAACACGGTGCGCGCGGCGGTGGCCGGCTGGGCCAAGACGCTCGCGTCGGAACTGGCGGCTGACGGCATCACCGTCAACAACGTGTTGCCCGGCTACACGCACACGCAGCGTCTGGACAGCCTGCTGGCCGCGCGCGCTGCAGCCAGCGGCCGCAGCGCGGAAGATATCGCCGCCGAAATCCTGTCCGGTGTGCCTGCGCGTCGCTTTGGCGAGGCTGCCGAGATCGCCGCGGTCATCGCGTTCTTGTGCACGCCGGCAGCCGCATACGTCAATGGTGTGAGCATCGCCGTGGACGGCGGCCGCACGCGTGCGTTGAGTTGATCCGCACGCCACCATACGTCGGCGTGCGGTGCATTTACCCGATACGGGTTTTACACTGACGTGATGTCCGTACTCCGTCTCGCCAATCTGATTGATGGCCGACTGCACGCGCCCCGGCACGGCGCGTGGCTGGACGTGGCCGAACCGGCCACCGGCGCCACCTTCGCCCAATGTCCCGACTCCGATGCCGGTGATGTCGACGCCGCCGTGGCCGCTGCCAGCCGCGCCGCTGCGCGTTGGGCCTGCACGCCGGTGGAACAGCGCGCGCAGGCATTGCAGCGACTGGCGGATCTGATCGAGGCGCGGGTCGACGAATTCGCTGCCCTGGAATCGCGCGACACAGGCAAGCCGTTGAGCTTGGCGCGCAAACTCGACATCCCGCGCGCCCTGAGCAACCTGCGTTACTTCGCGGCCGCGATCACGACCTGGGGCAGCGAATCGCATGCGATGGAAACCGGCGTGGTCGGCAGCCGGGCCATCAACTACACGCTGCGGCAGAGCCTGGGCGTGGTCGGCTGCATCAGTCCGTGGAACCTGCCGCTGTACCTGTTCACGTGGAAAATCGCGCCAGCGCTGGCCGCCGGCAACACAGTCGTCGCCAAGCCATCGGAGATCACCCCGTGCACAGCAGCATTGTTGGGCGAGCTGAGTATTGCAGCGGGCTTCCCGCCCGGCGTGCTGAATATCGTGCACGGACGCGGACCCACGGTCGGTCAGGCGATCGTGGCGCACCGCCAAGTGCGCGCCATTTCCTTCACTGGCAGCACCGCCACCGGCGCACAGATTGCCACCACGGCTGCACCGCAGTTCAAGAAAGTATCGCTGGAACTGGGCGGCAAGAATCCGGCCATCGTGTTTGCTGACGCCGATCTGTGTGATGCCAACCTCGACATCATCGTGCGCTCGGGTTTCGCCAATCAAGGCGAGATTTGCCTGTGCGGATCGCGGTTGCTGGTGCAGCGTTCGATCTACGCCGAATTCCGTGAGCGCTATCTGGCGCGCGTGCGCGCCCTGCGTGTGGGCGATCCCGACGACGCGGCGAGCGATCTTGGTGCGCTGGTTTCGCGTGCGCACTACGACAAGGTGCTTGGCTGCATTGCGCAGGCACGCGGCGAAGGTGGACAGCTCTTGTGCGGCGGCGAATCGGCCAGCGTGCCGGGTCGCTGCGCGCAAGGCTGGTTTGTCACGCCCACAGTGATCGAGGGCTTGTCGAACTCCGCGTGCACCAACCAGCAGGAAATCTTCGGCCCGGTGGTCAGCTTGATCCCGTTTGAAGACGCTACGGCCTGGCCGCCTCGTTGTGGACCGGCGACCTGTCACGCGCGCACCGGCTGGCAGCGCAACTGCATTTCGGCATCGTGTGGATCAACTGCTGGCTGCTGCGCGACCTGCGCACGCCCTTTGGCGGGGCGCGGCAATCTGGCGTCGGCCGCGAGGGTGGCACCGAAGCGCTGCAGTTCTTCACCGAACCCAAAAACGTCTGTATCCGCTACTGAAGGAGTATCAATGAATTCGCTCAACGACTTGCTGGCCAACAACCGGCGCTGGGCCGCCCGCATCGTCGAAAGGGATTCGGGCTTTTTCGACAAGCTCGCGCGCCAGCAGGCGCCGGAATACCTGTGGATCGGTTGTTCCGATTCGCGCGTGCCGGCCACGGAAATCGTTGATCTGCACCCGGGTGAGATTTTTGTCCACCGCAACGTGGCCAACGTCGTCGTTCACACGGACCTGAATGCGCTCAGCACCATCCAGTTCGCGGTGGACGTGCTCAAGGTCAAGCACATCCTGGTCGTCGGCCACTACGGCTGCGGTGGCGTGGGTGCAGTCCTCAAGCAGTCGCACCTGGGGCTCATCGACAACTGGCTGCGCCACATCGGCGACATCGCCATCAAGCATTCCGACAAGCTCGATCCCTCGCTCGGTTTCGCCGTGCGGCATGCACGGCTGTGCGAAATCAACGCGATCGAGCAGGCGATGAACGTGTGCCACAGCACCATCGTGCGCGAAGCGTGGGAACGCGGCCAGCAACTTGCCGTGCATGCGTGGATCTACGGACTGCAGGACGGTCACATCACCGACCTTGGCCTGGACGTGCGCGGCCATGAGCAGCTTCCGGCCGCCTACGATGAAGTGCTGGTCAAGCTCGCCCGGCGCTGGGACGCCAACGCATGAGCCGGGGGCTGCGCACCGACACCGCACCGGTGCCGGTGGGCGCCTATCCGCACGCGCGGCGCGCCGGCGATCTGCTGTTCCTTTCCGGCGTGGGGCCGCGCATGCCCGGCAGCGGCGACATCCCCGGCAACGTCCTGGACGCAGCCGGGCGCGTCATTGCCTGGGACTTTGCGGCGCAATGCCGGCAGGTATTCGCCAACGTGCGCGCGGTGCTGCAGGCAGGCGGCGCGTCGTGGAACGACCTGGTTGATATCACCGTATTCCTGACCGACATGCAGCGCGATTTCGCCACGTACAACCGCCTGTACACCGAGTATTTCGCCGGTGTGGACGCGTGCCGCACCACGGTCGGCGTCACCGCCCTGCCGACTCCGATCGCCATTGAGCTGAAGTGCATCGCGGTACTGCCAACACGCACGGATTGAAACGCGCATGCATTGAACCGCTTGCAGACGCTGCAAGCACAAACGAAAAGGCCCCGCCGCTTTCCAGCGGTAGGGCCTTCTTGTTACAACCAAGACTGAGAGTATCAGCCTGCGGGCGTGGCGGCCGGTGTTGCGTCCGCTGCGGCCGCAGCGGTCTTGTGCGCCTTGTGATGAGCCTTGTGATGGGCTTTATGGTGTGTGGCCTTGGCCACCGGAGCGGCGGCAGTATCCGCAGCCGGGGCGGCAGCATCGGCTACCGGGGTTGCAGCATCGGCTGCTGGCGTTGCTGCCGGAGCAGCCTGCGCTGCGGGCGTCGCCTGCGGTGCGGCCGTCTGGGCCAGCACACCACCGGAAAGAGCCACGCCAGCCACCAGCAGGGAAGCGATCGCAAGTTGTCGCATCATGATATTCAGCCTCGAACGATAGATATCGCGAACCCGGCCGGAACCCGGCGCGTCGGGTGGCGCGACGTGCGGACATTAGCAGCATCAGCACGATACCAACGCTGAATGAAACGCGGATTCTTGTGCTGCCGGCGTAATAAAAATCTTGACTTTTTTCATGCCCTGTAGACTTGGCAAAACCTTGCGATCAGGCCAAGCTGAGCTGCAGCATGGACAGAATCTGCTGCTGCACGTGGACGGCTTTCTCGTCGTCAAAAACAAGGCTTTCCTCATCCATGTAGTTGCGCTGCACCAGCTCCAATTGCACGGCCTGTACCCCACCTTGCGGATTGCCATAATGACGTGTGATGTAACCACCCTTGAACCGCCCGTTCACGGCGTGGCTGAAGCCTGATGCCTGTTCCAGACAGTCCTGCAACCGCGCCTGCAGCACCGGGCTGCAACTGGCCCCGGACGCCGTACCCAGGTTGAAATCGGGCAGCCGGCCGGCGAACAACATGGGCACGCGACTGCGGATGGAATGACCTTCCCACAACACCGCACGACCGTGCTCAGCCAGCAGGCGCGCAAGTTCCTGCGTGATGGCTTGATGGTACGGCTGCCAAAATTCATTTATCCGCCGTTGCACTTCGATCGGGTCCGGCGCGTGGCCGGATGCGTATAACGGCTCGCCATCAAAACCGATAGTTGAAACGACGCCGGTTTCGCGCTGCCCGGGATATAACGCCTGACCATCCGCCGGCCGGTTGAGGTCGACCACGTAGCGCGACGCGCGCGGCTTGAGCACACTCGCACCCAGCTTCTGCACCAGTGATTCGTACAGGCGGGAAACATGCCAGTCGGTATCCACCGAACGCCGTGCGTGCGGCAGCATGTGCGCGGCGATGTCATCGGGGATGAAGCTGCCGTCATGCGGCAGGCTGATCAGAAGCGGCACGCGACCGCACTGCAGGGTGAATGTGTCCATGCCTCGATTGTAGTGCCCACGCCGTCAGCTCATCAGCACGAGCTCTTCGGCCGATGTGGGATGAATGGCCACCGTGGCATCCAGATCACGCTTGCACACACCGCGTTTCAGCGCGAGCGCAAAACCCTGCAGCATTTCGTCCGCGCCGGGGCCAAGCACATGGATACCGACCACGCGTTCGTCCGCGCCAACACAAACCACCTTCATCACGCTGCGGCCGGGTTTGCCAGCCAGCGCCCACTGCATTGGCGCAAATTGACTGCGATACACACGTACCGCCGCCCCATGCATGGCTCGCGCTTGTGCTTCGGTGAAGCCAACCATGCCCAGCGGCGGGTCGGCGAAAACCACGCTGGGAATGTTGGCATAATCCAGCTTCGCGTCAGTGCGCCCGGCAAACAGACGGTCAGCCAGAGCGCGACCGACAGCAACCGCAATCGGCGTCAATGCCTTGCGTGGGGTGACATCGCCCAACGCATGCACACCGGCAACGTTGGTGTTCTGATACGCATCAGTCAGCACATGGCCGGCAGGGTCCACGCGTACGCCGATCATATCCAGCCCCAGCGAACTTGTGGCAGGCACGCGACCGATGGCCCACAGCACGACGTCGCATGCTCCGCGCGTGGCAGCCGTCGAATCATCCAGCACGAGGCCTGCGGCGGTGCGCCGTACCGCCCGCACGTCACTGTCCAGGGTGACGCCGATACCCTGCAAGCGCATGTGCTCGGCCAACGCCTGCACCAGCTCCGTATCAAAGCTCTGCAGCAAGCCCCCGTGCGCGAGCACTGCCACTTCGGAGCCAAGCGCGCGCAGCAAGCCGGCAAACTCCATTGCGATATAACCGCCGCCCACGATCACCACGCGCTCGGGCACGGCCTGCAGCACGAACATGTCATCGGACACGAGTCCGAGGTCAAAGCCTGGCAGCGGCAACCGGCGCGGCCGCGCACCCGTTGCGATCACCACGTGCGGTGCCTGCAGGCGGCTGCCATCGGCCAGTTCCACCGTGTCGCTGGCGACGAAATGTCCGGCCTGCTGTACTCGCAGCACGCCGCCTTCCTGCAGGCGCCGCGCATAGCGCAGCTGGATCGCGTCGACATAGTGCTGACGCACAGCGCAAAAACGCGCCCAGTCGAGCGACCCCGGTTGTCCGGTAAACCCGACCATGCCCGCCAACTGCTGCGCCTGCGCCCATTGCGCCGCAAACCAGAATGCCTTTTTCGGCAGACACCCGCGATGCACGCAAGTGCCACCCAGAGGCTCGGGGTCCAGCAGCGCCACGCGCGCTCCGTGTTGCGCCGCGCGCAATGCCGTGGCCAGACCACCGGAGCCAGCACCGAGCACGATCAGGTCATGGCTAGTGCGCATCAATG
>CAJDVA010000092.1_pt1 | contig 13807 bp, 9 predicted proteins | sample 7391241 | NCBI WGS metagenome assembly CAJDVA01 (sample SAMEA7055678, study PRJEB34461) | soil metagenome | biome: terrestrial ecosystem; feature: Peninsula; material: soil | place: Antarctica | collected 2016
TCGGCAAACGGTTCATGCAGCACCTCGGGCAGCCACTCGTCGGGCAGCACCGTGAGCGGGCCAACGGCCAGTGCGCTGAGCAAACCGTGCACGCCGTCCAGCAATAGCGCGTCTTCGGCGGTGTGCGCGCGCAGGTAGCGATCCAGCTCGTCCAGCTCAGTGTCGTCCAGCGAGCTGGGCCATTCGGCTTTTGCAGTCATCTCAGGTTCTCAAATCCAGTTCCAGCGTCACCGGGGTGTGGTCGGACGGGCGCTCCCATCGGCGTGGTTCGCTGTCAATGCCCACCGCCTTGACGGCGGGTTTGAGCGCGTTGCCGATCAGGATCAAGTCGATGCGCAGTCCCATGTTGCGGCGAAACGCGCCCTGCCGATAATCCCACCAGCTGAAGTGCTGGCTGTCTGACTCCAGCAGGCGAAAACTGTCGTGCAGACCGAGGTCGGTGATGGCCCCCAACGCGGCGCGTTCGGGTGGCGAGCACAGGATGTCCTCACCCCATGCCACCGGGTCGTACACGTCACGGTCATCCGGACAAATGTTGAAGTCGCCGAGCACGACCAAGTGTGGATGGCGCGCCAGCTCGCTCGCGAGAAAGTCGCGCACCTGGGTCAGCCAGTGCAGCTTGTAGGCATATTTTTCGTCGCCGACGGCTTTGCCGTTGACGACATACAGGTTGACCACGCGCAGCATTTGCGCCGGATCAGACCCCGGCGCGCCGATGCTGGCGGCGAGGATGCGGCGTTGTGGATCATCCAGACCGGGGATGTCGGTGACGATGTCCGTCAACGCCCGGGTTGCGGTATCACGCGCCAGCAGTGCCACACCGTTGTAAGTCTTTTGTCCGGCAAATACCGCTCGGTAACCCGCTGCGGCCAGCTCGGCAGCTGGAAACTTGGCGTCCTCCAGCTTGGTTTCCTGCAGCGCCACGATGTCAGGCTGCGCAGTAGCCAACCACTGTATGAGGTGCGGCAGGCGCACCTTCAGCGAGTTGACGTTCCACGAGGCAATCTTCATGGCGTCATTGTAGGGGATGCGTCAACCGGGGCTTGACATGACCTGACCAGTCAGCCAGGTACCGGTGTGCATGGGGGCCGTGGGCACCGTTGCACGTGGCCGTTGTCTGCAGCACTTCACCGGCACGGCGCAGCGGTGCCGAGTACAACAGTTGCGGAAACCGCACGTTTGTAGTGTATGCTGCACCTGCAAGAGCCCGGGACAACCCGCGGTTTCCTGCTTTCTATTGCGGTCAAGTGCATTCGCTCCGAGCCGCAAACCATCCATAAGCTTCAAAGGTATGTTACATGTCGGATCGTCAGAGCGGTACAGTCAAGTGGTTCAACGACGCCAAGGGTTTTGGCTTCATCACCCCGGAAAGTGGTGACGACCTGTTCGTGCATTTTCGCGCGATCCAGGGCACGGGCTTCAAGTCCCTGCAGGAAGGCCAGCGCGTCACGTTCATCGTCACCAAGGGCCAGAAAGGCCTGCAGGCTGAGGAAGTCCAGGTTGCCTGAGTCCGCAAGGATTTGAGCAAGCGTGAAAAGGCCCGCTTCGGCGGGCTTTTTTTCGTCTGCAAGTTGCCTGTCGACGCGCCGTTTGCGCGCAATGTTGGCCGTACCGCGTGCGCGTCGTTCATTGCAAGTTCAATGCGCTCCGCTAATGTTATGGGTCACGCTGATTCGTCCCACGGAATATCCCCAATGCAGAAAACCTTGATTGCCGGCGTCATGCTGGCTGCTTTCGCGAGCTTTGCGGTGCAGGCGCAGGACGCCACCACCAGTTCCACGTCGGCCGATGCGGCGGCCAGCAACGGTGGTTGGACTGGCTCCGGCGAGCTTGGCTTTGCCTCGGCGACGGGCAACACGCGGTCGCAGAACATCAATGCGAAGCTGGGCTTGAATCAGGAGAATGATCAGTGGAAGAACACCTTCTTCGTCGACGCCCTGCGCTCGAAAAGCCAGCAGAAAGTGGTGGACGGCGCCGGCAACACCATCACCCAGTTGAACACCACGGCCAACCGCTATGACGGCGGCGCGTCGGTAGGCTACAAGCTTGATCCGCGCAGCTACATCGTGGGCGCAGCACGTTACGAGCACGATGAATTCGGCTCCAACCTGTGGCAGGGGATCGTTTCCCTTGGCTACGGTTATATCGCGCTGAAAGATGATCGCACCGAGCTGTCGTTTGAAATCGGCCCCGGCTACAAGCGTTACCGCCCGGCGAACGTCAACCTGCTGGTTGGCGGCATCGTTGTGCATCAGCAACAGCCCGTGGTCGGCGAAATGGTGGCGCGCGGCCTGGCCAACTACAAATACAAGATCACCGACAACACCGCGTTCGAAGACACGCTGTTGATGGAAGCCGGCTCCAAGGACACGTACCTGCAAAATGACGCGGGTGTATCGGTCAGCATGACGCGCAAGATGGCGTTGAAAGTGGGCCTGCAGGTACGCCACCACAGCGATGTGTTGCCGGGTGTCAAAAAGACCGACACGCTGACCACGACCAACTTGGTTTACAACTTCTAAACCGGTTGGATCAGGTTGCAATGGACGGCTCTGGCGTTCCCGCGCTGGGGTCGTCTTGCGTTGGAGCGATGCTTTTGCCTGCGGCGTGGGCGGTGTCAGAGACCGAGCAATTTGCCGGCGCCTTGCGCCAGCAGCAGGTCGGCTACGCGCTGACCCAATGCGTCCGCCTGCCCAATGTCGTCTGTGCTGGCTTCGGCGCGCAGCACGCGGCCGTTGTCCACATCGCCGACCAGACCACTCAGGTGCAGGTCGTGCTCGCCATGCACACACCACGCGCCGATCGGTACCGTGCAACTGCCACCCAGCGCCCGGTTCAACGCGCGCTCGGCGCTGACCGTGAGGCGTGTATCCGCGTCGTCCAGCTTGGCCAACAGGCTCAGCGCCGTCGGGTTGTCGCTGCGGGCTTCGATGGCAATCGCTGCCTGACCGGGCGCGGGTAACCATTGCGGAGCGGCCAGTCGCGAGCGAATGCGCGAGGCCAGTCCCAGCCGTTCCAGCCCTGCGCAGGCCAGCACGATGGCGTCGTATGCGCCAGCGTCGAGCCTGGCCAGCCGCGTGCCGACGTTGCCGCGCAGATCCAGCAATTCGACGTCCGCTCGCAACGCGCGCATTTGTGCCTGACGGCGTAGCGACGAGGTGCCGACGCGTGCGCCGCGTGGCAGCTCGGTCAGCGTGGTGTAGTGGTTGCTGACAAACGCATCGGCTGCGTCGGCACGCGGCAGGATCGCCGGCAGCACGAAGCCCGGCTCAAGATGTGCGGGCACATCCTTCAGCGAATGGACGGCCAGATCGGCGCGGCCTTCCAGCATCGCCACCTCAAGCTCTTTCAGAAACAGGCCCTTGCCGCCAATTGACGCCAACGACCGGTCTTGTACTTCATCGCCGCGCGTCGTCATCGGCAGCAATTCCACCGTCAGCGCCGGATACATCGCGCGCAGCAATGCGGCGACATGCTCGGCCTGCCACAGCGCGAGAGCGCTCTTGCGCGTGGCGATACGCAGGGTGGAAGGGTTCATCAGTACTCCGTGAAGCTCGGCAAGCGTCTATTGTCGCGTAGTTTCCGTCGCCGTGTGGGGTGACGTGCCGTGCCGTCAGGGATGCCGCTGTCGCGAGTCGTGGCGCGCCATGGGTCGGCAGGCGGCAACTTTTTCGTGGGCGTCCGCCGTGGTCTGCCGCCGTGGTGATCGGCGGCCAGCAGCAGGTAGAACGCCGGTACCACGAACAGGGTGAATACGGTGCCGATCGCCAGGCCGGTGGAAATCACCAGGCCCATGTTGAAGCGACCTGCCGCGCCAGCGCCGGTGGCAATCACCAGCGGCAGCACGCCCAGCACCATCGCCGCGGTGGTCATCAGAATCGGCCGCAGGCGCACCGCCGCAGCGTGTTCGATCGCCTCGCGTTTGGACATGCCGGCGAGCTGCGACTGGTTGGCAAACTGCACGATCAAAATGCCGTGCTTGCTGATCAGGCCCATCAGGGTCACCAGCCCGACCTCGGTGTAGATGTTGAGGCTGGTGAACAGGTTGACGAAGATCAGCGCGCCGAACAGTGCCAGCGGCACCGAGATCAGGATCACGATCGGATCGCGCAGACTGTTGAACTGCGCCGCAAGGGCCAGGAACACGATGATCACGGCGAACAGCAGGGTCGCGCCGAACCCCCCGGACTCCTGGGTGAACTGCCGTGACTGGCCGGCGTAGTCAACCGAGTAGCCGGTGGGCGCGACCTGATGGACGAGGTCGCGCAAGTAGGCCAGCGCGTCGCCCTGCGACAGGCCGGAAACGCCGGAGATCATCGCCGAGTTCAGCTGCTGGAAGCGGTTCAGCGATTGCGGCACGACCTGGTTGGTGATCTTCGCCACGGTCGAGGCCGGGATCACCGAGCCGTCCGGCACGCGGATGTAGTAGTCCAGCACCTGTTTCGGGTTGAGCCGGTCGGCCTGCAATACCTGCGGGATCACCTTGTACGAGCGACCGGAGATCGAGAAATAGTTGACGTAGCCGCCACCCAGCGCCGAGCCGAGTGCGGCACCCACATCCTGCTGGGTCAGCCCCAGCGTGGTGATCATGTCGCGGTCTAGGCTGACCGTGCCCTGCGGCTTGTCGACCTTGAGGTCGGAGTCGACGAAGTAGAATTTGCCGCTGGCCTGCGCCTTCTGCAGCACCTGCGCGGCCACGTCGTTGAGGTTCTCGAACGGCGCGGTGGTGGTGATCACCACCTGGATCGGCAGACCCGATGCGCCCGGCAACGGCGGAAACTGGAATGCCGCCACCCGGCCGCCGGCGATGCCGTCCCACTTCTGTTGCAGGACCTGCTGCAGTTCGTGCGCGCTGCGGTGACGCTGGTCCCATGGCTTGAACAACACGCCGCCGATACCCTGGTTGACGGTGGGCACGCCAGTGAGCTGGAACATCTGCTCGTATTCCGGCAGCTGCCGGGACAGGTCGAACATCTGCGTGGCGTAGACATTCATCTGCTGCGCGGTCACGTTCGGCGAGCCGACGATCTGCCCGACCACGATGCCCTGATCCTCCTCGGGGGCAAGTTCGGACTGCGCGGTCACGCCCAGCGCGATCGTGGCCAGCAACAGCAGCGCGCTCATCACCACGACCACCGACGCGGTCGACAGCGTGTTGTGCAGAACGCGCTGATAGCCGTGGTGCACGCGATCGAACTGGCGGTCGATGAACCGCACGAAGCGGCTGCTTTCCTGCTCGCTGCGGAAGAACTTCGCGCACATCATCGGCGACAGGGTCAGCGCGACCACCGCCGACACCGTCACCGCGCCGGCCAGGGTGAACGCGAATTCGCTGAACAGTGCGCCGGTCAGGCCCTTCTGGAAGCCGATTGGCACGTACACCGCGATCAGCACCACGGTCATCGCCAGGATCGGTCCACCCAGTTCGCGCGCGGCCAGCAAGGCGGCCTGCAGCGGGCGCTTGCCCTCCTCCTTCATGTGCCGGTCGACGTTTTCCACCACGATGATGGCGTCGTCCACCACCAGGCCGATCGCCAGCACCAGCGCCAACAAAGTCAGCAGGTTGATCGAGTAACCCAGCGCCAGCATCACGAAGAAGGTGCCGACCAGCGACAACGGCATCGCGATCACCGGGATGATCACCGCACGCAGGCTGCCCAGGAACAGGAAGATCACCAGGGTGACGATCAGCAGCGCCTCGGCCAGGGTCTTGACCACCTCGTTGATCGAGCTGTTCACGAACTCGGTACCGTCGTAGACGATCTGCCCGGTCAGCCCGCTGGGCAGCTGTCTCTGGATCTCCGGGAACGCCTCGCGCACACGCTTGGCCACGTCCAGCACGTTCGCGTCGGGCGCGACCTTGATGCCGATGAACACCGAGCGCTTGCCGCTGAAGGCCACATTGAAATCGTAGCTGTCCGAGCCCAGCGACACGGTGGCCACATCCTGCAGACGCACGATCGCGCCGTTGACCTGCTTGATCGCCAGCTGCTTGAACTCATCGACCGAGTGCAGGCTGCTGTCGGTGGTCAGGTCCACGGTCACCGCCTGGCCCTTGCTGGAGCCGATGGCGGCCAGGTAGTTGTTGGAAGCCAGCGCCGTGTTCACATCGCTGGCGGTGATCCCGTGTGCCGCCATCCTGGCCGGGTCGAGCCAGGCGCGCAGGGCGAACTGGCGTGCGCCGAGCAGTTCGGCGGTCTGTACGCCATCGATCGAATCGAGGTTGGGCTTGACTACCCGTGCCAGGTAGTCGGTGATGTTGTTGGTGGGCAGCGCATCGCTGTAGAACCCCATGTACATCGCGTCGACCGTCTCGCCGGTCTGCACGTTCAGCACCGGCTGCTGCGCCTGCGGCGGCAGCTGGTTCTTCACCGAATTGACCTGGGTGGTGATCTCGGTCAATGCGCGGTTGGCGTCGTAGTTCAGGCGCAGGGTCGCGGTGATGATGGACACGCCCTGCACGCTGCTGGAGGACAGGTAGTCGATGCCCTGCGCCTGCGAGATCGCCTGCTCCAGCGGCTGGGTGATGAAGCCGGCCATGGTCTGTGCGTCGGCACCGTAGTAGGCGGTGCTGACGGTGACCGTGGCGTTCTCGGTCTTCGGGTACTGGCGCACGCTCAGGCTGCTGACGGCACGCACGCCGAGCACCAGGATCAGCAGGCTGACGACGATCGCCAGAACAGGTCGGTGAATTTCATGGCGTTCGCTCAGTGCTCCTGCGGCGCGGGATGGACGCTGGCAGCCGGCTGCACGCGGTTGTCGATCGCGATCGGCGCGTCGTTCTTCAACTTGATCTGGCCACTGGTCACGACCATGGTGCCCGGTGCGATACCCTTGAGGATGGCGACCTGGTCGCCGCGGGTGTCGCCCAGCGTGACGAAAGTCTGCTTCACCGTGGGTGGCAGTGGTTGCCCCTTGTCGTCCTTGCCCGTGGACGGCTGCACCACGTAAACAGTGTCGCCGTAGGGGTTGTAGACGATCGCCGCCTGCGGCAGCGTCAGCCGGCGCTGCTCGCCGCCGACGTCGACGCCGACCTTGGCGAACATGCCCGGGGTGAGCGCCTTGTCGTGGTTGGCCACGGTGGCCTCGATCTGCACATTGCGGGTACTGGCATCGACCTTGGGATTGATGGCGCTGAGCTTGCCGGTGAATTCGCGGCCGGCGTACGCGTCCAGTTTCAGGTTCACCGTCTGGCCCACCTGCAGCCGACTCAGTTCGCTTTGCGGGACGTGGAAATCGACGAGCAGCGGGTCGAGCTGCTGCAGCGTCACCACGGCGGTGCCGGCGCTGAGATAGGCGCCGGGGCTGGTGGTGGTGATGCCGACACGGCCGGCAAACGGTGCGCGCAGCTGCTTCTTGGCAACCACGACCGTCTGCTGTGCCACCGCGGCTTGCCTGGCCTTGAGATCGGCGGCCGCGCTGTCGTATTCGGCCTTGCTGATCGCCTGTGCCGCCAGCTGCTGGCGTGCCCGCTCGAACGTGATCTTCGCCAGTCGGGCGGCTGCCTCGAACTGCTGCAACTGGGCCACGTCGTCGCCATCGCGCAGTTGCAGCAACAGCTGGCCCTGCTTCACGTCCGCACCGGACTTCAGGTTGACCGCAGTGACCAGGCCGGCCACGTCCATCGCCAGTTCGGCGCCGTTGACCGCACGCAGGGTGCCGACCGCACTCAGCGATGGTTGCCACGGCTGTTCGCGGGCGGTGGCGGTGCTTACCGTGAACGGCGCCGGTTTGGGCATGCTGTGGATCATCCGCGTCACCAGCAGCACTTTGATGCCGGCGATCAGGGCGATCAGCAGCAGTACCCCGACGATCATCCAGATCATGCGCTTGGTCGTGCTGGGCTTGTGCTCGACGCGCGTGGACATGCGCGAACTCCTTTGGTTTTTGCGATCGTCCACGATCGCGAAGATCAAAAAGCGGGCATCCTGCCCGCAGGGCTATTTGTGCGATCGATCCCTGATCGCGAAGGTCAACAAGCGGGCATCCGGTCCGCACTCCTGACAAGAGCTAGCGATTCTGTTTGGTGCCTTGCTGGTTGGCGTCACTGCGCCAGCCACCACCGAGTGCGGCATACAGCGCGGCGGTATCGGCCAGGCGCGCGGTGCGTGCCTGGATCAGCGCGATGCGCGATTGCTGGTAGCTGCGTTCGGCATCGAGCAGGTTGAGATAGCCGGTCGCGCCAATCTGGAACTGCCGGCGGGTCAGCTCGAGCTGCTGCGATGCGGTGCTTTCGGCGATCGCCTGTGCGGCCAGACCCTCGGCGTCGTATTGCAAGGCCTGCAGCGCATCGGCGACGTTCTGGAACGCCATCAGCACGGTCTGTTGCCAGTCGGCCAGCGCCTTGTCCATGCCGGCCTGGGCGGCGCGCTTGCCGTGCAGCAGTTCGCCGCCGTGGAACAGCGGCTGCGTCAGGCCCAGCCCCAGCGACCAGGCGCCGGTGCCGGCGGAGAACAGATCGCCCGCGTGCAGCGCCTGCGAACCCGCATTGCCGGACAGCGTGACCTGCGGCAGCATCGCCGCCGTGGCGACACCGACCTGGGCGAATGCTGCGTGCAGTTGTGCGGACGCCGCGCGGATGTCCGGGCGCTGTTCGACCAGACCCGACGGCAGGCTGACCGGGATGTCCGGCGGCAAGGTGATCGCATCCAGCGTCAACGGCGGCAGTTGGAGTTGCGCCGGCGTGGTGCCGAGGTAGGTCGCCAGCTGGTTGCGGGTGGCGGCGAGCTGCGCGCGCAGTGGCGGCAGGCTCGCTTCGGTAGTGGCCAGTTGCGAGCGTACCGCCAGCGTGTCGGACAAGGACTTCGAGCCGATCTGCTGCTGCTGCCGCGCGATGCCCAGGCTCTTTTGCTGCATGTCGACGATCTGTTCGGTCGCGCGCAGCTGCTCGCGCAATGACGCTTCCTGCAGCGACGCAGTGACCACGTTGGCGGCCAGAGTCAGGTACGTGGTGTCGAGCTGTGCGCGCTGATAGTCGGCACGGGCCAGCTGCGCCTCGACGCCGCGGCGCACGCCGCCGAACAGGTCGAGTGTGTAGCCCACGCTGACCGAGGTGTTGTACAGGGTGAATGGGCCGAGCGCGCCGGGTACACCCGACTGCGCCGCCGATTGCTTCTGGCGGGTGGCGCCGGCACCGAGATCCAGCGCCGGGAACAGGCCGCCGCGCGCTGCGCTGGCGTTCTCCTGCGCCTGGCGCAACGCGGCCTGGGCCGAGGCAACGGACGGACTATGCGCCAATGCCGTGTTCACACGGCGGGTCAGTTCGGCATTGCCGAACGTCGTCCACCAGCGCGCAGGCACGTCACGACCCTGCAGAAAACGTTGCGCGTCGCCGTCGGAGGTCCCGGCCGACACTGTGCCGGCCGGGAGCGCCTGCGTCGTGTAGCGATCCACCGGCGGTGCGTCCGGGCGCCGGTAGTCGGGGCCGACCGCGCACCCGGCGATGGCCAGACCAGCCAGCAGCGCAAGTGCGCCTGTGCTGCGGGCGAGCAAGCTGGACTTCGCGTCGGACAGGAGACTGGACAAGGGAGTTGCCTGGGCCAGAAGGGGGCTGGGCCGGGAAAATAACACACCCACGAGTTCAGATATACAGGACAGATGAATACAGGAGAAACTGACCTGGCCGCAGACCTGACAGGTTCGGGCAGGGGCAGGCCGGGACGCGCCACCCGCCGTCGGCAGTCGCAAGAAACCAGCCCGGGCCATCGGCCGGGCTGGTGCCGCGAACGGGCTGGTGCCGGATCAGTGTCCGAGCAGTGCCCGCGCGCGTTGCACCACGTTGTCGACGGTGAAACCATATTCGCGCAGCAAGAGCTCGGCGGGAGCGGAGGCACCGAAATGGTTGATGCCGAGCATGTCGCCATGGGCACCGATGTAGCGATCCCAGCCTTGGGATACGCCAAGTTCCACAGCCAGACGAGCGCCGACCTCGGGTGGCAGAACACTGTCGCGGTAGCTTTGCGGCTGCGCGTCGAACAGCTCCCAGCTGGGCATCGACACGCAGCGCACGGCGATATTCTCCTGCTGCAGCTTTTCCGCAGCGGCGAGGATCAAGCCCACTTCGGAGCCGGTGCCGATCAAAATGAGTTCGGGTTTCCCCTTGGCGGCGTCGCTGAGTACATACGCGCCCTTGCGCAGACCCTCGGCGCTGGCGAACTGGGTGCGGTCGATCGTCGGTACGTTTTGCCGGGTCAGCGCGAGCAGCACTGGGCGGCCCGTGGTTTCCACGGCAACCTTCCACGCCACCGCAGTTTCGTTCGCGTCGGCGGGGCGGATCACGGTGAGGTTGGGGATCGCGCGCAGGCTGGCGAGTTGCTCCACCGGCTGGTGCGTCGGGCCATCTTCGCCGAGCGCGATGCTGTCGTGGGTGAAGACGTGCACCACATGGATGCCCATCAACGCGGCGAGGCGAATGGCCGGGCGCATGTAATCGGAGAAAATCAGGAATGTCGCGCCGTACGGGATGAAGCCACCGTGCGCCGCCAGTCCGTTCACGATCGCGCCCATCGCGTGTTCGCGCACGCCGAAATGCAGATTGCGCCCGACGCGGCTCCAGCCGCCACCGTCGGACCCTTCGGCGTCCTCGTTGGGGGCCAGCGGCGGGTTGAAATCGCCAAGACCTTTGAGTGCCGTGTGCGTGGACGGATCAAGGTCCGCGGAGCCGCCGGTGAGTGCCGGCAGTTTTGCCGCAAATGCATTCATCACCTTGCCGCCAGCCACGCGCGTGGCCATGCCCTTGGCGTCGGGGGGGAACACCGGGATATCCGCATCCCAGCCAGATGGAAGTTCACCACGCAGGCGCGTATGGAGTTCAGTGGCAAGTTCGGGGAAAGTGGACGTATAGACGTCCAGGCGTCCATTCCATGCCGCCTGTGCATGTTCGCCGCGTTCCACCGCCTCGCGAAAATGCGCGAGCGCGTGTTCCGGCACAAGGAAGTCCGGTTCCAGCGGCCAGCCGAGATTCTGTTTGGTTTTCTTCACGTCATCGACGCCGAGCGGCGAGCCGTGCGCCTTGTAGCTGTCCTGTTCGGGAGAGCCGAAGCCGATATGCGTGCGTACCAGGATCAACGACGGGCGAGTGGTATCGGCGTGGGCGGCGTCCAGCGCGGCATTGAGCGCGTCGAGGTCATTGCCGTCGGCGACGTGAATCGTCTGCCAGCCGTAGGCCGCGAAGCGCTTGCCGCGATCTTCGGAAAACGTCATGTCGGTGCCGGCGGACAGGGTGACGTAGTTGTCGTCGTACAGGCAGATCAGCTTGCCCAGCCGCAGATGACCTGCCAATGAGGCGGCCTCGCTGGCGACGCCTTCCATCAGATCACCATCGCTGACGATGGCCCAGGTGTGATGGTCGATGATGGTGTGGCCGTCACGGTTGTAGCGCGCGGCGAGATTGGCCTCGCCGATGGCCATGCCCACGGCGTTCGCCAAGCCTTGACCGAGCGGGCCGGTAGTGACTTCCACGCCGGGCGTGTGGCCGTACTCCGGATGCCCCGGTGCCTTGCTGCCCCACTGGCGAAAGTGCTTGATGTCCTCCAGCGACAAGTCGTAGCCGGTTGCAAACAGCAGGCTGTACAGCAGCGCCGAGCCGTGCCCGGCGGAAAGCACGAAGCGGTCGCGATCGGCCCAGTGCGGATCCGTCGGGTTGTACTTCATGTGCTTGGTCCACAGCGCATAGGCCATGGGGGCGGCGCCCAGCGGCAAGCCCGGATGGCCGCTGTTCGCATGCTGCACCATGTCCACCGACAGAAAGCGAAGCGTGTTGATGCATTGCTGGTCGAGTGCGTTGGACATGATGATCTCCGGTGATGGGTGGTGGACGCGCACTCTCTGTGCGCGAACTCTATGCTGCAAGGGTCGGCCCTGCTCGCCGCTTTTCCGGTGCGGCAGCGCGGCCGAAGTGCCGGCGGGCAGTGCCCGCCTTACGAAGTTCAGGCGAGCGCGGCGTCGACGATCTTCTGCGCCTCGGCGAGCAGGTTCTGCAGGTGCTCTTCACTCTTGAAACTTTCTGCGTAAATCTTGTAGATCGCCTCGGTGCCGGAGGGGCGCGCGGCAAACCAGCCGCTGGCGGCGATGACCTTGATGCCGCCGATAGCGGCGCCGTTGCCCGGCGCCTTGTCCAGCACTTGCTCGATCTTTTCGCCGGCGAGCTGGTCGCTTTTCAACTGGTCGGGCGACAGCTTGGCCAGCCTGCCTTTTTGCGCGGGCGTGGCGGCCGCCTCCACCCGATCAGTGAATGGCTTGCCCAGCTCGCCGGTGAGTTGCGCATACAGCGCGCCCGGATCCTTGCCCTGGCGCGCGGTGATTTCGGCGGACAGCAACGCTGGCACCAGGCCGTCCTTGTCTGTCGTCCACACCGAGCCGTCGCGCCGCAGCAAGGACGCGCCGGCGCTTTCCTCGCAGCCGAAGCCGAGTGAGCCGTCGAACAAGCCGGCGGAAAACCATTTGAAGCCGACCGGCACTTCGTACAACTTGTGACCCAGGCGCTTCACCACGCGGTCGATCAGCGCGGTGCTGACCACGGTTTTGCCGACTGCGGCGTTCGTGCTCCACTGCGGGCGATGCTGAAACAGATAGTCGATCAGCACCGACAAATAGTGATTGGGTTCCAGTAACCCGCTGCTCCGCGTCACTACGCCGTGGCGGTCGTGATCGGTGTCGCAGGCGAACGCGACGTCGTACTGGTCCTTCAATCCGATCAGTCGTTGCATGGCGTATTTCGATGACGGGTCCATGCGGATCTTGCCGTCCCAATCGACGCTCATGAACGCGAACTGCGGATCGACCACGGCGCTGACCACGGTAAGGTCGAGCTTGTAGCGCTCGGCAATCGGCGCCCAGTAATGCACGCCGGCGCCACCCAGCGGATCGACGCCCATGTGCACGCCGGCGCGGCGGATCACGTCGAAGTCGATGACGTTCGCCAGGTCGGCGACATACGCGTTGAGGTAGTCGTGTGCGTGCGTTGTCGCCGCCTTGCGCGCCTGCGCAAACGGCACGCGTTTCACCCCCTTCAGACCCGACTCGAGCAGCGCGTTCGCGCGGTTCTGCACCCAGCCGGTGATCTCGGTATCGGCGGGGCCGCCGTTGGGCGGGTTGTATTTGAAGCCGCCGTTGTCCGGCGGGTTGTGCGATGGGGTGATGACGATGCCGTCGGCTAATCCCGTCGAGGAGTCGCCGCTGCTGCGCCCACGGTTGTAGACGAGGATCGCGTGCGACACCGCCGGTGTCGGGGTGAATTCGCCGCCGCTGGAAATCATGGTTTCCACGCCATTGGCGGTGAGCACTTCCAGTGCGTTCTCGAACGCCGGTTGCGACAACGCGTGCGTGTCGGCGCCGATGAACAGCGGCCCGTCGATGCCCTTGCCCTTGCGGTATTCGCAGATCGCCTGACTGATCGCGAGGATATGCGCGGCGTTGAAGCTGCGCGTGAGCGAACTGCCACGATGGCCGGACGTGCCGAACGCCACACGTTGAGCCGGCACCGAGGGGTCCGGCATCAGGTCGGCGTAGGCGGCCAGCAAGGCGGAGACGTCGACGAGAATCGACTGCGGTGCCGGCTTGCCGGCAAGGGGGCTGATGCGTTGGCTCATGGGTTCTCGGTGTGAGTAGCTTGGGGTGTTGTCGCGTCGCGCAGGTGTCGATAGCGGCGGATCAACGCGTTGGTGGAACTGTCGTGGTGCAGCGCCGGAAGCTCCGTGGCAGTCAGCTCGGCGATGGTGGTTTGCGCCAACTGCTTGCCCAGCTCCACGCCCCACTGGTCGAACGAGTCGATGTCCCAGATCACGCCTTGCACGAACACGCTGTGCTC
>CAJDVA010000026.1_pt1 | contig 13483 bp, 9 predicted proteins | sample 7391241 | NCBI WGS metagenome assembly CAJDVA01 (sample SAMEA7055678, study PRJEB34461) | soil metagenome | biome: terrestrial ecosystem; feature: Peninsula; material: soil | place: Antarctica | collected 2016
GATGCGCTGCCACGGTGGTATCTGCGCCTGCTGAAACAGATCGCGCACGTCCCGCGTGTGCGCGTCGTCGAGCGGCTTGATACGCTCGCCACCGCGGCGCAGGCGCAGCGTGAGCGGAGTGCCCAGGCGTGCGTCCGCGGGGTGCAGCGCCAGTGTGCCGCCATCGGGCAGCTGCAGCAGTTCGCCGCTCCAGCTGGCCTGCCAGCCGGGTGCCGGTGTACGGCGCGGCGTCATTGCCCAGAGTCGCCCCTTCCAGATGCGCAGCTCGGTATCCGGCCAGCGAACGCACGGCACTTGATCGCTGCGTGCGTGGCATTGGCGCTCGATCTGTCGGCGTTGCGCGGTCGTGGGTGCGCGCAGGCCGCGCTGGTGCAGCCAGTGATCGAGCAAGGGGTCGCGCAATGCGGGATCGAGTGCGAGCCAGTCGGCGACACGCAGGCTGCCGGTGGCCGGGTCGCGCAACGTGTCCAGCGCCGCCAGCCATTGCGTTTGCAGCGTGTCCGCTGCCGCGCGAGTGAGCGCAGCGCTGTGCACGATTGAATGCACGGCCTGTGGCCAGTGCTGCAGCAGGCGCGGCAGGATGTCGTGGCGCAGCAGGTTGCGCGCCAGACGGGTGTCACGGTTGGACGGATCGTCGATGCTCGGTAGTTGCCACGTGGCGACGTAAGCAAGCAGTTGCGGACGCGGCAGGGCGAGCAACGGTCGCCATAGTTGACCGCGCCCAAATGCGCGCAGCTCGCGCATGCCGCCGAGGCCTTCCGGCCCCGCACCACGCAACAGTTTCAGCAGCACCGTCTCGGCTTGATCGTCGCGATGGTGGGCCAGCACCAGCCATTCGCCGGCGCGCAGTTGCGCCGCCAGCGCGGCGTAGCGGGCATCGCGTGCGGCGGCTTCCAACCCGCCACCACGGCCGCGTTCGACCTGCACGTGCAACACAGCACAGGGGATGTCCAGCGTCGCGCAGAAGCGCGCGCAATGCTCGGCCCAGAGCGTGCTCTGCGCATGCAAGGCGTGGTCGACGTGCAGTGCGCGCAAGCCGCGTGTGCGTGCTTCAGGTAGCTGCGCCAGCGCATGCAGGAGGGCGGTGGAATCCGGGCCACCGCTGAATGCCACGCACAATGGCACTGCTGGCGTGGCTGCCAGCGCCACGCGCAGGTACTGCTGCAACGCGTCGCTCATTTCTTGCTGGCGCGTGGCCGCACGTAGAGGTGTTTGCCGTTGCCGATGTGGCGCTCTTCGGTGTCGAACAGGCCGATGCCGGCGACCAGGCCGCTGAGTTTGGCGTAGCCGTAGTTGCGCGAGTCGAAGTCGGGCGATTGCTTGTTGATGATGCTGCCGATGGCACCCAGCCCGGCCCAGCCGGTGTCATCGGACGCCGCTTCGATCGCGCCACGCAGCAGGTTCATCAGATGGGTATCGCCGCGCAGTTCCTTGGCCGACCGCTGTTTCGGTGCGGCTCCGGCTTCGGTATTGGTGGTGGCGGAACCGGCCAGCACTTCGGTGTAGATGAATTTGTCGCACGCGGTGCGGAATGGCTCGGGCGTTTTCTTCTCACCGAAGCCGTACACGATGCGGCCGGATTCGCGAATGCGCGAGGCCAGGCGCGTGAAATCGCTGTCACTGGAAACGATGCAGAAACCGTCGAAGCGCTCGGTGTAGAGCAGGTCCATGGCGTCGATGATCATCGCCGAGTCGGTGGCGTTTTTGCCGACGGTGTAACGGAACTGCTGGATTGGCTGGATCGAATAGCGCAACAGCACTTCTTTCCAGCCGTTGAGATCGGGCTTGGTCCAGTCGCCATAGCTGCGCTTGACGTGCGCAGTCCCGTACTTGGCGATCTCGGCGAGCAGACCATCGACGATGGCCGGCCGCGCGTTGTCGGCGTCGATGAGTACGGCGAGTTTGCTCGTGTCCTGGGCCATGCTGGTTTCCCGCAATGAGGGCGTTGTCGATGATAACGCCTCGCGTTGGTGCCGTTCGCGGGAGGTGGTGGGGTGGGTTTTGCGGGGGCGAAGCGGTTGCCGGTTGTCTTTGACGTGCCGCTGGCGAAAGCGATTGACCAGCTCCGCTGTTGTGAAGCTCTTCGGTCTGCGCCGGAATGACGGTGCAGGAAAAGCGGTGTGCGTCAGAAAGGCGGCTCCGGTGTACGCCGGAATGGCGGTGGGGGAGAGGTGGCGTGCATCGAGAAAGCGATTGACCAGCTCCGCTGTTGTGAAGCTCTTCGGTCTGCGCCGGAATGACGGTGTGGGAGAGAGATGGCGTGCGCCAGGGTGCTCGAGGGAACCGCTGGCACCGATGTAGTTCCCGCTCCCCGTTCCCGAATCTATTCCTGATACTCGCCGTAGCCGCGCAGACGCTTGTAACGTTGTTCAAGCAAGTCACTGACCGGTATTGCCCCCAGCTCGTCGAGCTGGTTCATCAATACCGCTTTCAGGCGCACCGCCATCGAGTGCGGATTGCGGTGCGCGCCACCGAGTGGTTCGCGTACCAGTTTGTCGATCAGGCCCAGTTCCAGCAAGCGCGGCGCCGTGAGGCCGAGCGCCTCGGCTGCATCCTTGGCCTTGTCCGCACTCTTCCACAAGATCGACGCGCAACCTTCCGGCGAGATCACCGAGTACGTCGAATATTGCAGCATGATCGTGCGATCGCCCACGCCGATCGCCAGCGCGCCGCCGGAGCCGCCTTCGCCGATCACGGTGCAGATGATCGGCACCGGCAGCTGCGCCATTTCCAGCAGATTGCGCGCGATGGCTTCGCTCTGACCACGCTCCTCGGCGCCAACGCCAGGGTAGGCGCCGGGTGTGTCGATCAAGGTCAGCAGTGGCAGCTTGAAGCGCCCGGCCATCTGCATCAGCCGCAGCGCCTTGCGGTAACCCTCGGGACGCGGCATGCCGAAGTTGCGGCGCACCTTGGTCTTGGTGTCGCGGCCCTTTTGCTGGCCGATGATCACCACCGGCCGGCCCCCGATGCGCGCCAGACCGCCGACGATTGCGGCGTCCTCGGCGTACATGCGGTCGCCAGCCAGCTCGTGGAACTCGTCGCACATCACGCCGATGTAATCGAGCGTGTACGGGCGCGCCGGGTGGCGTGACAGCTGGGTCTTCTGCCACGAGCTGAGGTTGCGGAAAATGTCGTTGGTCTTGAGCTTCAGCTTTTCGCGCAGGCGGCCGACTTCTTCGTCAATGTTGAACGCCTGGCCGTCGCTGGCATGGCGCAACTCTTCGATCTTCGCGTCCAGTTCGGCGATCGGTTGTTCGAAATCGAGGAAGTTGGGATTCATTCGCTGCTTTTCGTGGCACTGAAGCGGCTCAGTATACCGTCCTGCGGAAAAAGCCGAGAATGGCGGCTGACCAGGTTGGTGAGTTGGCGCCGCTTGACCACCGCCGCACGCTGGAGACATCGGCCCGGTGCTGCAAGCTGCGTTATCGCCCGCGCCATCCCGTTCAGCACCAGGAGTCCCCGCCATGCCGAGCCAGCCGCCGATCGACAACGCCAAACTCGACCGCATCGTCGCGCAGGCGCGACAGGCCGCGGAGCAGCGCGAGCTGGGCTATCGCGAGCGGGCGTTGAAAATGTATCCATGGGTGTGTGGTCGCTGCGCGCGTGAGTTCACGCGCGAGAACGTGCAGGAACTGACGGTGCATCACCGCAATCATGACCACGGCTTCAACCCGCCTGACGGCAGCAACTGGGAGTTGTTGTGCGTGTATTGCCATGACAACGAGCATGCGCGGCACATCGATCACGTGCGCGGCGGCGTGCTGGAAGTGCAGGATGCGCCGGCGGCCACGGGCAACCCGTTTGCCGATTTGAAGACGCTGTTGGAACGCGGCAAGAAGCAAGACGGCTCCCTCCCCTGAATGCAGGGAGAATTGGGGTGGCGTCGCTCTCGATCTCCGTGGACACCAACCGCAAAGGCTGACCCCCTCACCTGAAGGATCCCCTTCGATCGCCAACCTCCCCGTGCTGCGCAGGCGGAGGAGCAAAAACGTCAATCCGGCTGTTTGGCGATACGCAGTCTTGCCGCCTGTACGCCGGGTAGTGCACGCACGGCGCGCAGCAAGTCCGGGACCGCATCGACGCGCCAGGCTTCGCCCAGCTCCAGGTCGGCTTGCGCGGTCTGGTTGTGATAGCCGTGCAGCGTCACGCTGGCGCGACCGCCGAGGTAGCCGGTCAATAGTTGTCGCAACTTGCCGATGAAGTCGGGGCCGATGGCGTTCAATTTCACCTGCAGCAGGCGCGCGTGCTTGCGGCAGGCATCGGCCAGTGAGCAGGCGCTGCGTGCACGCAGCTGAAAGCCGCCGCCGGAGAAATCGTCGATGCGCAAGCCGCCGTCGACCACCAGCATCGCATCGCGCGTGAGCAGCGGCGCAACTTGCTGGTACAGCTCGCCGAAGAAGCTCACCTCGATGCTGCCCGTGCCGTCCTCGATACGCACAAAGGCGTCGCTGTCGCCGCGCTTGCGGATGACGGTAACCATGCCGGCGATCGTCCACGGAGTATCCGGCCCACGACGGAAGCGGTTGCCATCGTCGTTGTCCTTGCGCGGTTTGGGCGGCTGATAGCGCGCGCTGATTTCGCCGAGTGGACAGGTGGACAGTTGCGCCAGCTCGTCCTTCCAGGGGTCGGTGGGATGCCCGGACAGGTAATGTCCGAGCGTGGCGCGTTCGCCTTGCAGGATCTGCTCCAGTGACCACGGTGCGACGTTGGGCAACTCGACGTCAAGCACGGGTGTCATCGAGGTGCTGGTATCGCCGAACATGTCGTTTTGCCCGGACTGGCGATCGCGCAGGCTTTGCTCGGCGGCACGCACGGCGTTGGGCAGTTGCGCCATCAGGCTGGCGCGGTTGTCGGCCAGTGCATCCAGCGCGCCGGACATGACCAGCGCCTCGATCACGCGTCGGTTGAGTTTGCCCGAATCCACGCGACGACAGAAGTCGGCGAGGTTGGTGTACGCACCGTTCGCGCGGCCTTCGACAATCGCTTCGCAGGCGCCGCGTCCGACGCCCTTGATCGCGCCCATCCCGTACTGGATCACGCGCGCTTCCGGGGCGACGAACATGTACACCGATATGTTGACGTCGGGTGGATTGACGGTCAGGCCGATCGCGCGTGCCTCATCCAGAAACGTGACGACCTTGTCGGTGTTGTCCATGTCCGAGGAGATCGTCGCGGCCAGGAATTCGGCCGGATAGTGCGCCTTCAACCACGCCGTCTGGTAGCTGACCAGCGCGTAGGCCGCGGCATGCGACTTGTTGAAGCCGTAGCCGGCAAACTTTTCCATCAGGTCGAAGATGGCGTCGGCCTTGTCGCCGGTCAGGCCGTTTTCTGCCGCGCCTTCGCGAAACTTGTGGCGCTCTTTGGCCATCTTGGCGGCGTCTTTCTTGCCCATCGCGCGGCGCAACAGGTCGGCGCCGCCGAGCGAGTAACCGCCGATGATCTGCGCCATCTGCATGACCTGTTCCTGATAGACCATGATGCCGTAGGTCTCTTTCAGGATGGGCTCGACGCGTGGGTCGGGGTAAACCACTTCCTCGCGCCCGTGCTTGCGCGCGATGAAGGCCGGGATCAGATCCATCGGGCCAGGGCGATACAGCGACACCAGTGCGATGAGATCCTCGAAACGATCAGGCTTTGCGTCTTTCAGCATGCGCTGCATGCCGGCGGACTCGAACTGGAAGATGGCTACCGTCCGCGTCTGCTTGAACATCTCGTAGGTGGCCGCGTCGTCCAGCGGCAACTTGGAGATATCCAGCATGCCGGCGGCGTCATCGGCCGCAGCTGACGGATGGACTTCCGGATGGTCGGCGTCCGGCGCGCGAGCAATTTCTCCATCTGTCGCGGGCGACGCAAGGGCCTGTGCTCTGCTGCCGGCACGGCTTTGTGCGCGCCGCGCGTTGATCGCCTTCACCGCCCAGTCGATGATGGTGAGCGTGCGCAGACCGAGAAAGTCGAACTTCACCAGGCCGACCGCTTCAACGTCGTTCTTGTCGTACTGCGTCACCACGCCGCCGCCGCCGGGCTCGCAATACAGCGGCGAAAAATTGGTCAGCGGAGAGGGTGCGATGACCACGCCGCCGGCGTGCTTGCCGACGTTGCGCGTGAGGTTTTCGAGCTTCAACGCGAGGTCGATCAGCGCACGCGCGTCCTCGTCTTGCGCATACACATCGCAGAAATCCTTGACGACGCGTTCCGGCTCCCTCTTCGATTTTTCCGTGCGCCCGAGCGCGTCGGACAAGGTCAGGTCGAGTGGGCGCATCGGGATCAACTTGGCCAGCTTGTCGACCTGGGTGTAACCCATGCTGAGCACGCGGCCGGAATCGCGCAGCACCGCTTTGGCCGCCATCGAACCGTAGGTGATGATCTGGCTGACGCGGTCGCGACCGTATTTGCGCGCCACGTAGTCGATCACCTCGTCGCGCCGATCCATGCAGAAATCGACATCGAAGTCCGGCATCGATATGCGTTCGGGGTTGAGGAAGCGCTCGAACAGCAGATCAAATTGCAACGGGTCCAGGTCGGTGATTTTCAGTGACCATGCCACCAGCGAGCTTGCACCCGAACCGCGCCCCGGCCCGACCGGGATACCGTTTTGTTTGCCCCAGTTGATGAAGTCCGCCACGATCAGGAAGTAGCCGGGGAAGCCCATCTTGATGATCACGTCCAGTTCGCGTTCGAGCCGCGCGTGATAGTCCTCGAGGCTGTGTCCGGGCGCGAGCGACGCGTGCAGCAGACGCTCGGCAAGTCCGTTGCGCGCCAGCTCGGAGATGTGGCTGTTCAGATCGTGCCCGGGCGGCACCGGGAAGTCCGGCAAATAGTAAGTGCCGAACTGCAGTTCCAGATTGCAGCGCTTGGCCAGCTCAACCGTGTTTTCCAGCGCTTCGGGAAGGTCGGCAAACAGTGCCGTCATTTCCTCTGGCGTCTTCAGATATTGCTGGTTGCTGTAATCGTGCGGACGCTTCAGGTCCGCGAGCACGCGCCCCTGATTGATGCACACGCGCGCCTCGTGCGCGTCGAAATCGTCCTCGCGCAGAAAGCGCACATCGTTGCTGGCCAGCACCGGCAGCGACAGTTCGCTGCCCAGCAGCAGTGCCGCAGTGTTCCAGTCCTCTTCGCCGGCACGGCCGCAGCGCGTCAGTTCCAGGTACAGGCGGTCGTCGAACAATTGCGCCAGCGTGTGCGCCTCGGGTGTGGCCGCAGTAATGCCTTGCTGGACCGCAGTGCGCGCGATCTGACTCTCGCGCCCGAGCAACGCGATCAGCCCGCTGGTCGTGTCGGCGTCAAGCCATTGCGCCTCCACCAGCGCACGCCCGCCGCGCTGTCCGTCACGCCACGCGCGCGAGACCAGACGCGACAGGTTGAGATAGCCGATGTGGTTCTGACACAGCAAGGTCAGCCGCCACGGCCGCGGATCATCCGGCGCGGAAATCCACAGGTCACAACCGCCAATCGGCTTGATGCCGGCGGCCATGCACGCCTTGTAGAACTTCACGAACGCAAACATGTTGCATTCGTCAGTCAGCGCCATGGCCGGCATGTGCGCGCGCACGGCGGCTTCGATCAACCCGTTGATACGGATGGTCGAATCGATCAGCGAAAACTCGCTGTGCAGATGCAGGTGGATGTGGCAGGCGGTCATGCGAACTTGCGCGGTGTGTCCGTGCAGGCTACTGGTCAGCTTGCGCAGCGGCAAGGTTGACATGTGCAGCGCGGGCGCTGCGCTGATTTTGTGCCTGGCGCAAGGTCAGAACAACGCGCCCTGGTCGAGCAACAGGCGCACGGGCGCGAAGCTGCGCCGGTGTTGCGGACACGGGCCCAGTCGCTGCAGCGCTTCCAGGTGCATGCGCGTGCCGTAGCCCTTGTGTGCGGCAAAGCCGTAGCCGGGCCAGGTTGCATCCAGCGCAATCATCAGTCGATCCCGACTGACTTTGGCCATGATCGACGCGGCGCTGATGGCCGGTTCCAGCGCGTCGCCACCGACAATGGCGCGGCCGGGACACGGCAGATCACGCGGCAGTTGGTTGCCATCGATCCAGGCTTCCTGCGCGGGTAGATGCAGACCGCGCAGAGCGCGGCTCATGCCGGCCATGGTGGCCTGAAAGATGTTGAGGCGATCGATTTCCTCGACCTCGATCAAGACCACGCTCCACGCTCGCGCATGCGCCACGATCTGCGCATACAGCACCTCGCGGCGGCCGGCGCTGAGTTTCTTGGAATCATCCAGACCATCGATGGGGTGTTCGGGATCGAGGATCACTGCCGCCACCGCCAACGGGCCCGCCAATGGGCCGCGGCCGGCTTCGTCAACGCCGGCGATGATGCGCATGACGTTGGAGGTTGTGTGGCATGCACGGATGGGTGGTGCGGCGACCTCAGTGCTGGTCATCGGCGTGCTCCAGCAACTCGCTGATGGCAGCCGCCGCGCGATCCGCCGCGTCGCCATCCAGATCACCGCGCAGGTCGCGGTGCATCTGCTCGAACGCCGCCACGATGTGGCCGCGCCGCACACTGTCGCGAAACAAGTCGAGTGTGGCCGCCGCGAGGTTTTCGGCAGTACAGTCGTCCTGCATCAATTCCGGTACCAGCGGCGCATCGCCCAGACCGCTGGCGCGGGCCAGGATGTTTGGCAGGGAATACACATCGGTCTTGATCATGCGCAGCACGCGAGCAATGCGGTAACTCAGCGGCGCCACGCGATAGCCGACCACCATGGGTCGCTTGGCCAGCATCGCTTCGAGCGTTGCCGTGCCGGAGGCGAGCAGCACCACGTCGGCCGCAAGCATGGCTTCGTGGGCGTGTCCGTCCAGCAGCAGCGGCGCGTGTTCCGTGGCGGGGGCGTGCGCCAGCAGCTCGACGAGCCTGGCGTGCACTTGCGCGTTGGCAGCGGGTATCACGATACGCAACCCCGGCACGGCGGCGCCAACCCTGGCGGCGGCGTCGATGAAGACCTCACCCAGGCGCGCCAGCTCGGACAGGCGACTGCCGGGCAGCACCGCGAGCACCGGAGATTGCTGCGGCAGTTGCAGCGACTGCCGTGCGCCAGCGCGGTCGGCAACCAGCGCAAAGCGGTCAGCCAGTGGATGGCCGACGAAACGCGCATCGATGCCGTGTCTGGCATAGATCGCCGGTTCCATCGGAAACAGACACAACACGCGCTGCGCACTGCGCCCGATTTTCTGCGCGCGTTTTTCGCGCCACGCCCAAATTGATGGGCTGACGTAGTGCACCGTGCGCAGGCCGGCGTTCTTCAGGCGACGCTCCACCGCCAGATTGAAATCCGGCGCGTCGATGCCGATGACGACCACCGGACGTGCGTCGAACAGGCGCTTGAGCAACCCGCGGCGCAGACGCAGCAGCCGTGGCAAGTGGCGGATCACCTCGCTGAAACCAAACAGGGACAGCTCGCGGATGTCGTACCAGGAATCGAACCCTTGCGCTTGCATGCGCGCGCCGCCGATGCCGACAAAGCGCGCATCGGGATGGCGCTGTCGCAAGGCAACGATCAAGTCGGCACCGAGCTGGTCACCGGAATCCTCGCCGGCGAGGATCGCGATAAGCGGAGCGCTGGTGGCCACCGCACTGGTGGGCATGTTGGTATCTCCAGTCGAAGTCGGCGCCGTCCAGGGTCAACACAGCAATGCGTGGCGGATTGTCCGCTGGCAACTGTGCCCTCAGCGGGCGAGTGTCCGCTCGCTGTGGTCGAGAAACTCCAGCATGGTCCGTACGTCGTCGCTGTGCTCCGCTTGCGCCGCCAGTTGCTCGCGCGCCTCGGGCAGCGACAGGCCAGCCATGTACAACGTGCGGTACGCGCGCTTGATCGCCGAGATGCGTGCGCCGTCAAAGCCGCGGCGTTTCAGCCCTTCGCTGTTGATACCGCGCGGACGGCCGTGCTGATCGTTGGCCATCATCACGAACGGTGGCACATCGGTGCCGACCAGACAGCCCATGCCGATGAACGCATGCACGCCGACCTTGCAGAACTGGTGCACGCCGGAGTAGCCGGAAAGAATCGTCCAGTCGCCAATTTGCGCGTGTCCAGCCAGCGCGGAGTAGTTGGAAAACACCACGTTGCTGCCGACCTGGCAGTCGTGCGCGATGTGCACGTAGGCCAGTACCCAGTTGTCGTCACCCACGCGTGTAGCGCCGCCGCCGCCACCGGTACCGCGGTTGATGGTGACGAATTCGCGGATCAGGTTGCGGTCGCCGATGATCAGCTCGGTGCGTTCGCCGGCAAATTTCTTGTCTTGCGGCGGCCCGCCGAGCGAGGCGAACTGCGTAATGCGGTTGTCGCGACCGATGCGCGTCGGCCCTTCGATGACCACATGCGGGCCTACGACGGTGCCGTCGCCAATCTCGACTTCGGCGCCGATGACGCTGTACGCACCGATGCTGACAGCACTGCCGATGACGGCAGCCGGGTCAATCAGCGCGGTGGGATGAATCATTTATCGGTCCTTGCGGCACACATCAGTTCGCAGCTGGCCACTTCCTTGCCGTCCACGCTGGCGTGTGCGGCAAACAAACCCATGCCGCGCATCAGACGCTTCTGCGTCACTTCCAGGCGCAGTTGATCACCGGGCGTGACGACGGCATTGAAGCGCGCGTTGTCGACCTTGGCCAGGTAAAACAGCGGGCTGCCGGTGTTGCCCTTCATGCGATTGCTGAGCTGCGTGAGCAAGCCTGCGGCCTGCGCCATGGCCTCGATAATCAGCACGCCCGGCATCACCGAATGCCCGGGGAAGTGTCCCTGGAAGAACGGTTCGTTGAACGTCACATTCTTGATGGCGACCACGCGGGTGTCCGGCACCAGCTCGATCACCCGATCCACCAGCAGAAACGGGAAGCGGTGTGGGAGCAATTGCTTGATCTGCTCCACCGTGACCGGCATGGGGATCGCTACGGTGTATTCACTCATTGTCGCTGTCCTTCTCGAGCGCCGAAAGGCGGCGCGCAAACTCGTCCAGATGTTTGAAGCGGGCGGCGTTCCTGCGCCATTGCCGGTTGTCCTGCAGCGGCACCCCCGATGAATATTCGCCCGGCTCGCGGATGGAATGCGTCACCAGACTCTTGGCGGTAATGGTAACGCGGTCGGCCAGCTCCAGATGGCCGAGCACGCCGGCGTTGCCACCGATCATGCAATAGCGTCCAATTCTGGCGCTGCCGGCCACCGCCGAACAACCTGCCATCGCGGTGTGCGCGCCAATGTGCACGTTGTGCGCGATCTGGATTTGATTGTCCAGACGCACATCCTCTTCCAGCACCGTGTCTTCCAGTGCGCCACGATCGATGGTGGTGTTGGCGCCAATCTCGCAATCGTCGCCAATGCGCACGCCGCCAAGCTGCGGCAGCTTGAGCCAGTGGTCGTGGTCAAACGCCAGTCCGAAGCCGTCTGCGCCAATCACCGCTCCCGGATGGATCAGCACACGACAACCGAGCTGGACACGCGTTACCAGCGTGACGCGCGCGACGAGGCGCGAGCCGTCGCCAATGCTGCAGTCATCACCGATGATGCAGTGCGGGCCGAGCACGACGCCCGCGCCGATACTGACGCGCTCGCCGAGCACGCAACCCGGGCCGATGCTGGCGCTGACGTTGATTTGTGCGCTGCCGGCGACGACTGCGCTGGGATGTATGCCGGGCGTCGTCACGGCGACGCGTTCAAACAGCGTGGCGATGCGCGCATAGGCCACGTACGGATCGGCGGCGACCAGCGCCGCAGTGGGGCACTCGTCCAGGTGATCGGCGTGCAGTATGACCACGCCGGCACGCGTGGTCGCCAGCTGCGCGGTGTATTTGTTGTTGGAGAGGAAGGCCAGTTGGCTCGCGGTGGCATCAGCCAACGTGCCTACGCCGTCGATCCGGTGGTGCCCGTCCCCGCGCAACGTCAGTTGAAAGCGCTCAGCCAGCTCGGCTAATGAGTAAAACGTCTGCATTGCCGACGTGCTCCGCGTAGCGATGTCGGATGCGGCTCGGCCGCACCCGACGTCATCACTAGAACTGGCTGCCAAAAGTAAACTGGATGCGTTCTTCGTAGTGGCGGTCTTCCGTCTGCGAGCGGAACGGCACGGCGAAGTTGATGATCAGCGGCCCGATCGGCGCCTGCCACTGCAGCGAGAGGCCGGTGGATGCGCGCAGGGTCTTGGCATCGAAGCTCTGGTAATCCTTGTACGCGTTGCCCACGTCGAGGAACCAAGACAGACGCGCAGTGTTGACGTCCTTCAGGAACGGCAGCGGCAGATAAAGTTGCGCCGTACCCAGTACCTTGAACGCGCCGCCGATCGGTTGGGCATAGTTACCGCCCGCACATTGACCATTCGGCAGCGGCACCGAGCTGCCGCCGATGCACACGCGCGGGCCGAGGGTGTTGTCCTGGAAGCCGCGCACGTCGCGCACGCCGCCGGAGTAGAAGTTCTGCCAGAACGGGAAGTCCTGACGCATATCGGTCATGACGTGGGTGGGATCGGCGGCAGTGGTTGCGGTCTTGAGCGCGTCAAACTGCGCGTCGGTAATGCCGTTGCCGCCGTAGGTCTTGCCGTAGCCAACCTGGCCGTCCAGGTACAGCACGAAGCCGCCACCGATGCGCCAGTAGTGGTTGGCCTCGGTCGTCAATTTCCAGTACTGCACGGTGGAACCAGGCAGCGCGACATCGGTAGACACCGACATCAAGCCGCCGCGGCTTGGCGCCCAGAACTGGTCGCGCGTATCGTGGTTCCAGCCCAGCGTGCCGGTCCACGAGTGAATGGTCTTGTTGCCGATTTGATTCTGGTAATCCATCAGCACTTGTGGGCTGAAACCGGGAATCAGGTTGACCTTGTTGCTGCTGATGCCCATGCCCACACGCACACCGTCGGTTTCGCTGACAGGTATGCCGAGGTAACTGGAAAAACTCGTGGTGCTGGTCGCGTAATTGGCGAAATCGGTATTGCCGAAGTCGGTCTTCGAGTAGGTCGCGTTGTAGCCGATGCCGATACCGTTGTCGGTCAGATACGGGTTGTAGTAGTTCAGGCCGAAGCGTGTGTAGTAACTGCTGCGCTCGCCGCTGATGGAAAAGCTGTCACCGGTGCCGAACAGGTTGTTCTGGGATACCGAGGCGCTGAGGATGATGCCCGAGTACTGCGAGTAACCCACGCCGAACTGCATGCTGCCGGCGGATTGCTCCTCGACCTTGACGCTGACGTCAACCTGATCCTGCGTGCCAGGCACCAGTTTCTTGTCGATATCCACTTTCTTGAAGTAGCCCAGGCGCATCAGGCGAGTCTTGGAACGATCCAGTGCCGCCTGCGAGTACCAGGAGCCTTCCAGTTGGCGCATCTCGCGGCGCATCACGTTGTCCTCGGTGCGCGTATTGCCGGCAAACACCACACGACGCACGTACACGCGCTGGCCGGGCTCCACGTACAAGGTCACGTCAACGGTGCGCTTGTCCTTGTCCAGCTTGGGAATGGGTGTGACCTTGGCGTAGGCGTAGCCGATGTTGGCCAGG
>CAJDVA010000172.1_pt1 | contig 13419 bp, 16 predicted proteins | sample 7391241 | NCBI WGS metagenome assembly CAJDVA01 (sample SAMEA7055678, study PRJEB34461) | soil metagenome | biome: terrestrial ecosystem; feature: Peninsula; material: soil | place: Antarctica | collected 2016
GGAACGGACAACTGCGCGACGCCGCTGGGGAACAGCACATCGGTGCGAATCTCGATTTCCAACCAGTTCGATCCGCGCCGCACGGCCACCATCTGTCTGTCGATCAGCGGCTGCAACGCCTTGCGCACTTGATCTTCAATGCGCTGCAGGTCGGCTGCCGTGCCAGCGTGCCGGGCCGCCGGCCGGGACGGCGTGCGCCGCTGCGGGATCGGTATATTGATCGGCGCCAGCGGTGTGCCACTGGCGCTGGTCGGGCGTGACAGGGATGGCTCCAGCGTGTGCGGCGGTACCTTGCTGGGTGCCAGCGGCGCTATCGCGCGACTGCTGCCGTTGAACGCCTCCACCAGCGATTGGGACGCGACGCGGTATTTGCCTTCGTTGACCACCGATACGGCGTACATCACCACAAAAAACGCGAGCAGCAACGTCATCAGATCGGCATAGGGGATCGCCCACGCCTCGTGATTGATGTGGTCCTCGTGTTTCTTCTTTCTCACTCCAGATATCCCTGCAATCGGGCTTCGATCTGCCGCGGGTTGTCGCCCTGGGCAATGGACACCAGGCCCTCGATCAGGATCTCGCGCATCTGTGTCTGCTTGCCGATCAGCCCCTTCAGCCGCGCCGACATGGGCAGCATGAACATGTTCGCCAGCGCCACGCCGTAGATCGTCGCCACAAACGCGGCGGCAATGCCGTGACCAAGCTTGCTTGGATCGGAAAGGTTCTGCATGACTGCCATCAGACCCATCACCGCACCGATGATGCCCAGCGTCGGCGAATAGATCCCGGCGTTTTCGTACACCTTGGCGCCGGCCAGATCGATCGCCTCGCGCGTACCCAGATCAACCTCGAGCACGCTGCGAATCGCCTCCGGCTCGCCGCCGTCGACGAGCAACTGCAGGCCCTTGCTGACGAACGTATCGGCCTCGGTCTCGATCTGCGGCTCCAGCCCGAGCAGGCCCTGCCGGCGCGTGACCTCACTCCAGCTGACGATGCGCGCGATCAAGTCGCTGGGCTGATGCCGCGGCGGCTTGTAGATCATCTTGACCATCGACATGGCGTGCTTGAGCACCTGGCCCTGGGTCTGCACCAGCAACGCGGCAATCGTGCCGAAGATGACGATCACAAACGCCGCCGAATTCCACAACGCGCCGACAGTGGAACCCTTGAGCACGGTACCGATCAGGATGACCAGTATGCCCAGCACGGTGCCTACGGTACTTACCTTGTCCATGGCATCAGCCCGTCATCTGCAAAGAGGGAAGAAGTTCGCCGTCGTGGTCAGCCAGGCTCGCCAGATCCACCACCAGCGCCAGCCGGCCGTCGCCGGTGACGGTAGCGCCAGCGATCCCCGGCACCCCTGCAAACAGCGGACCGAGCGGTTTGACGATGACGTCCTCACGACCAAGCATCGCGTCCACCAGACAGCCCAGATGCAGATGGCCAATGCGCAACACCACCACATGCCGACCCGCTGCACTGCTGGCCCCGGCCCACGCCGAAAGATTGGCCAACGGCAACGCGCGGCCGCGATGGCGCGCCACCAGACGGCCGTCCAGCGCGCGATCCTGACCTGCGGTCAGTTCGAATACCTCCTCGACATTGGATAGCGGCAGCGCAAACAACTGCGTGCCGGCGCGCACCATCAACACGCGCAGGATGGCCAGCGTGAGCGGCACGGTCAGCTCCAGCTCGGTGCCGTGGCCGAGCTGCGAGCGCACTTGCAAACTGCCACCCAGTTCGGCCACACGGGTTTTCACCACGTCCATGCCGACACCGCGTCCGGAGATGTCGGACACCACCGCCGCCGTGCTGAAACCGGGGCGGAAAATCAATTCGTAGCATTCGGCCTCGCTCAGACGCGCGGCCTGTGCGGCGTCGAGCAAGCCTTTCTCCAGCGCCTTGCGGCGCAGGATTTCCGGGTCCATGCCATGCCCGTCATCACTCACCGCGATCACGATGTGTTCGCCGCGCTGACTGGCAGACAGACACACACGGCCCTTGCGTGGTTTGCCAGCGCGCACGCGCTCATCGGGCATGCCGACGCCATGATCCAGTGCGTTGCGCAGCAAGTGCACAAGCGGATCGGCGAGCGCCTCCACCAGGCTGCGGTCAAGATCAGTGTCTTCGCCTTCCAGAACCAGCTCCACCTCTTTGCCGAGCTGGCGCGCGAGGTCACGCACGATGCGCGGAAAGCGCTGAAACAGCCGGCCGACGGGCTGCATGCGCATACCCAGCACGGCGGTTTGCAGATCGTCGGCGACGCGGTCCAGTTCGTTGGCGGCCAGCAGCAGCGCTGCACCACCATTGCGCGCCGCCAAAGTCAGCAAGCGGTTGCGTACCAGCACCAGCTCGCCGGCGCGATTGACCAGCACATCCAGACGCGCGGTATCCACGCGGACCGTGGTTTCCGCCGGCGCATGATGCGCGGCCGCGGGTGCGCGCGGTGGTGCCGCGGGTACGACGGCAACCGGCACCGCCGGCGGCGCGGCGGCCAACGGCGTCTCATCGGCCAGCGCGCCCATCATCGCGGTGAGCAGATCCAGCGCCTCCAGCAGTGCGTCCATCTGCGCGGCGGCCAACACCACGGTGTGATTGCGCGCCTCGTTGAGCAGGTCTTCGGCGTGATGGCACAACACCACCATCGGTTCCAACGCCAGAAAGCCCGCCCCACCTTTCACCGTGTGAAACGCGCGAAACACGGCGTTCAACAGCTCTCTGTCATCCGGCGACGATTCCAGCCCAACCAGCTGCTCACCGAGGCGCTGTACCAGCTCCCCGGCTTCAACCAGAAAATCCTGGCGCAGCTCGTTGTCAAACTCGGCATTCACGCCAGGCGCCCTTAAAAGCCGAATTCGCTGAGCAGACGATCCGCATCGTCCTGGCTGGACACCTGCACGGCACGAGTCGGGGCCTCGCTGCCAGCCAGCGCGCCAGTCAGCCGCACCAACTCCAGCAACGACGACTCCACCGTGCCGATGAATGCGGCCACTTTCTTGATGCGCTGTCCAGTCAGGTCCTGCCACGATTGCGCCAGCACCATGTCGGCCAGCCCGGTGCGGCTTGCATCGGCAAACTCCAGCGCTTGCCGTGCGAGCACCGCGGCAGCGTCATTGCCGCTGGTCCATGCCAGCACTTCGCTGGCATTTTGCGAGAGGGCATCGGCTTGCGGACGCATGCGTTCGGCAAAATCGAGACTGCGGTTGGCGGCCTGCGCACTCATCTCCAGCACGTCCTGCAGATGCTGGCGCGCGTCGGCGACGATGGTGGTGACGCCGTCGTGCGCCAGCTCGCCGCCGAGGCGACGCATGGCATCGTGCAGATCGCGAGCGAGTTGGCCGAGCGCACGAAACAGATGCTGCTCGCGTTGACGCACGATGACATCCAGCGCCTGCTCAAACGCGGGACCATCGGCGCTGTTGAGCAAATCGCGCAACTGTGGCGGCAGACTCTCATCGATGGCAAGCGGAAATTCTGCGTTCATGCTTTGGCTCCGCTGGCGGCAAGACGTTCAAAGATGCGGGCAAGTTTCTCCTCCAGCGTGGCCGCGCTGAAGGGTTTGACGACGTAGCCATTCACGCCGGCCTGCGCGGCGGCAATGATCTGGTCACGGTTGTTTTCCGCAGTAACCATCAACACCGGTATGCCTTTTATCGCCGGCTCGGCGCGAATCGCGCGCAGCAAATCGATGCCCGTCATGTTGGGCATGTTCCAGTCGGTAACCACCAGGTCAAACGGCATGCTGCGCAACATCGCCAGCGCATTGTCGCCATCGTCAGCCTCCTGGATCAGCGGATTGCTGAAGCCCAGCTCCACCAGCAGGTTGCGAACGATCCGGCGCATGGTGGAGAAATCGTCCACCACCAGGATTTTCATGTTCTTGTCCAACACCTTCTCCACGTGCTCTGTGCGGCGTCTCTGCGCCGAGGTCGTTTTGGGTCAGCGCAGCGTTCAGCCGCGCCAGTCGGTCATGCGCGCGCGCAAACGGATAACCGCCTGCCCGTGAATCTGACAAACTCGGGATTCACTCACCCCAAGCACCGCGCCGATCTCCTTCAGGTTCAACTCCTGCTCGTAATACAGCGACATCACCAACTGCTCGCGCTCGGGCAGCTTGCCGATGGCCGCGGCCAGCGCCTCACGCATGCGGTCGCGTTCAATACTTTGTGCCGGCTCCAGCGCAGCCGCATCGGCCACGTCCATGACGGCGCTGTCCTCGTTGTCGTCCGCCGCAGTCAGGCTCAGCAAACGTACGCAGGCGGCATCGGCCAGCACCTGGTGATACTCCTCGGCGCTGATGCCAAGTCGGCGCATGACTTCGGTGTCCTCGGCCTCGGCGCCGGTCTCGGTCTCGATCTGACGGATCACCTCGGCCACTTCACGCGACTTGCGATGTACCGAGCGCGGCGTCCAGTCGGTGCGGCGCAATTCGTCCAGCATGGCGCCACGAATGCGGATGCCCGCATACGTTTCAAAACTCGCCCCGCGGTCGGTGGCGAAATGGCGCGATGCTTCCAGCAAACCGATCATTCCCGCCTGGATCAAATCACTCACGTCCACGCTGGCCGGCAAACGGCCCATCAGGTGATAGGCGATGCGCCGTACCAGCGGGGCGTGCCGACGTACCAGTTCGTCGGCACTCTCGCGCGAGTGCTGCAGATATTCCGAAGCCACACTCATGTTGTCACCCCGCCTGCCGGCATCGCCCGGTCACCAAAAAACGCGATCCGGTCGAGTCCTGCACGCTCAGGCTCAGCCCATGTATCGACCGCTGTTGCCAATTGCTTGAATGCCAATGCGGAACGGCTGGATGGCCACAGATCGACCACCGCGCACTGGCGCCGGATGGCCTGGCGCAGACGCTCGTCGTGCGGCACCCAGCCACTGAAATCAATCACCACCTCAAGGAAGCGGTCGCACACACGCGACAACTTGCGATGCAACTGGCGCGCTTCGCCCTCGTTCTGCACCATGTTGGCCACCATGCGAAAACGGCGTACCCCAAAGTCGCGGCTGAGCACCTTGACCATGGCGTAGGCATCCGTCAGCGAAGCAGGCTCATCGCACACCACCAGCACCACATCGTCGGCGGCGGCGGCAAACATCGATACGGTGTCGGACAAGCCGGCGGCAGTATCCACCAGCAGGTATTTGGGCGGATGCGCCAACTCGTCAAACGCACGGATGATCGCCGCGTGTTCGCCGTTGGCCAGTTGCGCCAAGCGCCGCGCGCCGGAGCCGGCCGGAATCACGCGCAGGCCGTGCGGCGCGGTGAGCAACAGTTCTTCCAGCGTGCACGTGCCGTCCAGCAGATGACCAATATGCCGCGACGGCGCCAGACCGAGCAGCACGTCCACATTCGCCAGACCCATGTCGGCATCCAGCAGCATCACATCGTTGCCGGCGATGGACAGCGACATGCCCAGATTCACCGCGACCGTACTTTTGCCGACGCCGCCCTTGCCACCGGCTACCGCAATGGCGCGGCAACGTCGACGCGGGCCGCCACTGGCGGGCAACGCGGTGGTCAGCACGCTGGGCGGCGCGACGGCGTCAATGCCATCACTGGTGGCCGCGAACAGGGCTTTCAGCCCGGCCGCTTGATCCATGGTCTGCACGTTGCTCATGCTCCGGCCACGGCAAGGCCGAAGCGCTCGGCCATCAGGCTGTCATCGGGTTCCGCACTGCGCGGCGACTGCGCGGCACGACACACCAGCTTGCGGGCATCCGCCAACGCAATGTCTTCAGGCACGCGCTGGCCATCCGTGGTGTAGTCCAGCGGCAGACGCTGGCGGATCAACACCGACAACGCGCCACCAAGATTCGGCGTCTCGTCCAGCTTGGTCAGGATGCATGCACTCGGCTGCAGCGGCTGGTAGGCGCGCACGGCGTCGTCCAGCGCTTGCGCCTGGGCGTTGGCAGCGAGCACCAGACACACCCGCAAATCGCCGGCATTGGCAAAAATTTCCATCTGTTGCACCAGCCGCGGATCGCTGGCAGCGATGCCGGCGGTATCGACCAGCACGGTGTGCCGATCACGCAGCAGCTCCAATACCTTGCGCAGACTGTCCGCGTCATACGCTGGATACACGCGCACGCCGAGCAGGCGGCCGTAGTGTTCGAGCTGCGCCGCCGCACCAATGCGGTAGTGATCGGTACTGACCAGGGCAACCTTGTCCGCACCCAGTTGCAGCACCGCGCGTGCGGCAAGTTTGGCAATGGTGGTGGTCTTGCCCACACCGGTGGGACCGACCAAGGCCGTCACCGCCGGGCCTTCGGCCAACGCACGGCCACTGACGACCAGGTTGCGCGTCAACAATCCCAGCGGCAGGTAGCGTGCCTGCGCAGCGCTGAGTTGCCCCGACAGCTCGGCGACCAGCGCGCGTGCAACGTCGGCTTCGATACCCATGCGCGTCATGTCGCGCAGCACGCGTGCCTGCAGCGGCTGGCGCCGTTCCATGTCATTCCACGCCAGGCTCGACAGCTGCATCTCCAGCATCTCGCGCATGCTGCCCAGCTCCTCGCGCATCTGCGCGGTTTCCTGCGCGGCGTGCTCGATGGTCGGCTGCATCCGTGCTGTCCGGGTTGCTCACCACGCGTGACGAAAGCGACGCGGGTGCGGCGGCAACGGGACGCGGTAATGGCTGTTCGCCGGCGCTGGCCGGCTCCGCCATGCGCAGCGGATCGGTTTCGCTCGCGGCAGGCGCGGCGCCTTGGCGCACGGCCTGGTTGATCAGCGACTCGTCATAGTCGATCGCGGCGATCACCTCGATGCCGTCAGCCAGCCGACGCGTGGACAGGATCACCGCTTCCGGTCCCTGCTCCTCACGCACCAGGCGCATGGCTTGACGCATGTCCGCTGCCACGAATCGCTTGATTTTCATGCCTGGCTCCAGCGCGCAGCAGTGGACGGGAAACCGAAACCGCACCCTTGATCGGCGGGACGGCGGCGGCGCTCGCGATGGGGCAACGGCACGCCAGATCCCGCCGCACCGTTACCGACCACCATCCCGTTATGCAGGTTCATCATCCCGTTCCTCATGTCGCGGCTAACGCCCCAAGGCCTGTACCAAACGCACGCGGCGGTTGTCCGGTACCTCGTTGTAAGCCAGTACGTGCAGGTTCTGTGCCACGTGCCGCGTGAAGCGTGCAAGCCATGGCCGCAACTGCGGCGCGACCAGCAAAACCGCCGGCTCGCCATTCACTTCCTGACGCCGCGCGACGTCCGCCACACTCTGCTGCAGGCGGTCGGCAAGACCCGGCTCCACGGCCGCGCCAGCCACGCCGCCACCCGCAGCCAGTGACGTGATCAGGATTTGTTCCAGCTCCGGCGCCAGGGTGATCACCGGCACCTCGGTGCCCAATCCCGTGATCTCCTGCACGATCTGCCGACCCAGCGCGACGCGCACGGCGGCGGTCAAAACGCCGGGATCCTGACTTTGCGCCGCGTGTTCCGCCAAGGATTCGACGATGCTGCGCATGTTGCGAATCGGCACGCGCTCGGCCAGCAGGTTCTGCAGCACCTTGACCACCGCGCCAAGCGACAGGCGCTTGGGCACCAGGTCTTCGACCAGCTTCGGCGCGGTCGCAGCGAGACGATCGAGCAGCTGCTGCACGTCCTGATGGCTGATCAACTCGTGCGCGTGACCTTGCAGGATGTGCGACAGATGCGTGGCGATCACCGTGGCCGGATCCACCACCGTGTAGCCGTAACTTTGCGCCAGCTCGCGTTGTCCGCTCTCAATCCACACGGCCTCCAGACCAAAGGCGGGGTCCTGCGTGGCGATGCCTTGCAAGGTCCCGTGCACCTGACCGGGATTGATCGCCATCAGACGCTCGTTGTGCACCTCGGCCTCGCCCATCGGCACACCCATCAGGGTGATGCGATAGGTGTTCGGGCCGAGATCCAGATTGTCGCGAATGTGCACGGCCGGTACGAGGAAGCCCAGCTCTTGCGACAGCTTGCGGCGCACCGACTTGATCCGCCCCATCAGCTCGCCGCCCTGGTGCGTATCCACCAGGGGTATCAGTCGATAGCCCACTTCCAGCCCGAGCGGATCGACGCTGGCCACATCCTCCCAGCCCAGTTCCACACGTTCGGTCGGCACGCTCGCTGCCGGCGTCTCGGCGATGGCTTCGGCCAGCTTTGCGCGCGTCTCGCGCTCGCGCTTGAACAGCAACCATGCAGCGCCCGCACAACTGGCACCAAGCAGCAGAAACGCCATGTTCGGCATGCCCGGGATCACGCCCATCACGATCAACACCACCGCCGCCACGCCGAGCGCACGCGGCTGACCAAACACCTGGCCGATCACCTGCTTGCCCATGTCCTGCGATTTGGACACGCGCGTGACGATGATCGCCGCCGCCACCGACAGCATCAGCGCCGGCACTTGCGCCACCAGTCCGTCACCGATGGTCAGCAAGGTGTAAGTCTTGGCCGCTTCGCCGGCCGACAAACCATGCTGCATCACGCCGACGAAAAAGCCGCCGACAATATTGATCAGCAAAATCAGGATGCCGGCGGTGGCGTCGCCACGCACGAACTTCGACGCACCATCCATCGAGCCGTAGAAGTCGGCCTCCTCGCGCACTTCCTGGCGCCGCTCGCGCGCTTGATCCTGGGTGAGCAGGCCGGCGTTGAGGTCGGCGTCAATTGCCATCTGCTTGCCGGGCATCGCGTCCAGAGTGAACCGGGCGGTCACTTCCGACACGCGCGTCGCGCCCTTGGTCACCACGACAAAGTTGATGATGGTGATGATCGCAAACACCACCAGGCCGACGGCGAAATTGCCGCCGATGACAAACTCGCCAAATGCCTGAATCACCTTGCCGGCGGCACCGGGGCCGTCGTGTCCGTGCAGCAGCACCACGCGGGTGGAGGCAATGTTCAGCGCCAGCCGCAGCAAGGTCGCCATCAACACCACGGTGGGGAACGCGGCAAACTCCAGCGGCCGCATCACATACACCACGGCCAGCAGAATCACCAGCGACAGCGCGATGTTGAAGCTGAACAACATGTCGAGCAAAAACGGTGGCAGCGGCAACATCAACATTGCCAACATCACCAGCAACATCACCGTCAACGATCGCGATAAGGCCCCATCAAGTCAGGATCAACTTCCGGGGAAGGCGCTGCGGGTGGCGTCTCACCCTGCGCCGTGGCTTGCTTGAGCTGATAGACGTAGGCCAGGATCTGCGCCACCGCCACATACAACGCCGCCGGGATTTCATGTCCCAGTCGAGTGGTTGCATACAAGGCGCGTGCCAACGGCGGCGCCTCGACCAACGGGATGTGATGGCTGCCCGCCACCAGGCGAATTTGTGCCGCCAATACGTCGATGCCTTTGGCGATCACGCGCGGCGCGCCCATGTGCCCGTCGTCGTAGCGCAACGCCACGGCAAAATGCGTGGGGTTGACGATGACCACATCCGCCTTGGGCAGCTCCTCCATCATGCGTTGCCGCGCTTGCGCCTGTTGCACCTGGCGGATGCGCCCCTTCATCTCGGGGTTGCCTTCGGTCTCCTTCATCTCGTCGCGAATTTCCTGCTTGGTCATGCGCAGGTTCTTGGCGTGGTCGTATTTCTGGTACAACGCGTCAATCGCACCGATCAGCGCCAACATCGCGCCAAACCACAGCGCGGCGCGCGCCAGCAAGGTCATGCATTGCGCGATCCCGGCGATCACCGTGCCGCGCCCGGTAGCTTGCAGCTCGGGATTCCAGTGGTTCAACAACAGCGCCAGCACCCCGCCAATGAACAGCAGCTTGAGCAACGCCTTGCCCAGCTCCACGAGCCCGCGCATGGCAAAAATCTTGCCCAGACCCTTGATCGGATCGAGCCGTTCGAATTTCGGCTGCAGCGCCTCGGCGCTGAAGTTGAGGCCGCCGAGCAGCAATGGCCCGACCAGCGTGGCCAGCATCGTCGCCGCGGCCACCGGCCAGAACAGGCCCAGCGCCTCCAGCATCGCCGCGTGCAGGGCGCGCCCCGGCAACGCATCGGTAAACAGCGCTTCGCGCGAGTAACCCAGGCCCAGCGCAAAGATCCGTTGTGCGTGGCGCAGCGAGTTCTCGCCACCACTCATCAACGCCAACACACCGGCCATCACCACCGCCGCGCCGGACAGATCACGCGAGCGCGCCACCTCACCTTTTTCGCGGGATTCGCGCAGGCGTTTTTCAGTAGGTTCTTCGGTTTTCTCCTGATCGCTGCCCTCGGCCACGGCGTCAGCCTCCGACCAGATTACGCATCAGTGTCCATGCACTGACCTGCAGCGCATCAAACGCACCGGGCAGGCTGCGCAGCGACAGCCACAACGCGATAAAGCCGAGCGATACGGTGATGGGAAAACCCACCGCAAACAAATTCATCGATGGCGCCGCACGACTGATGGCGGCAAAGCCGATGTTCACCACCAGCAGTGAAGTCATTGCCGGCAACGCCACGCGCACCGCGCCGGAAAACAACTCCGCGGCGAACCCGACCACGGCATACAGCCCATTTGCGTTGATCGCAAGTCGATCCGGCGGCAGACTTTGAAAACTGTCGGCAAGCAATGCGATCAAACGCAAATGGCCGTCCATCACCACGAACAGCAGTGTCACCAGCAACATGTAGAACTGGCTGAGTACGGTCGAGCTGGCGCCGCTTTGCGGGTCCGCCACGCCAACGGCGCCAGCACCAACGTCAGCACCACCACCAGACCCACGCGAACGCGCGCAGACATCACTTTGGAACTGAACACCGGAGCCACCAGACACAACCCCGCGACGCGTCCCATCGCCCAGAACACGCTGCCCAGCCACACCGGCAACTGCGCCAGATCCAGCGCATTCATCTGATCGCCCCCGGCAGGCTCTCGATCAACTGCCGGGTGAACTGCACCAGCAAGCGCAGCATCCACGGCCCGGCCACCAGCGCGACCACGGCCATTGCCAGCAACTTGGGGATGAAGCTCAAGGTCATCTCGTTGATCTGCGTCGCCGCCTGGATCACCCCCACCAGCAGGCCGACCGCCAGCGCGGTCAGCAACAGCGGCGCCGACACGAGCATCGCGATGTACATCGCATGCTGACCGAACTCCATGACGGATTCAGGGGTCATGAGCGGGCTCCGTGGCGTGGGCCGACGCCGGGCGGCACTGACGCGGCACCGGGTCGCGGTGTCTTTCGGATGGAGCAAAGCAAGAGCTTTCGTGCGCCTGCGGCGCGCGAGTTACTTCGCATCCCGGTAGGGCCGCATCTTGTGCGCGACCGGCGCTGCCCTGTGGGAGCGCCTTCGATCGCGATGCTTTTCTTCGGCTTGGGGTAGAAGCTTTCGTGCGCCTTCGGCGCGCGAGTCACTTTTCTCTGAGTGGCCAGAGAAAAGTAACCAAAAGAGAGGCCACCCCGCTTGGCGCTTTCCGGGCCTCCTGCCCGGAAAGTGCATGAGGCATGGCCTGGCTTTTCGACAGCACATCCATGTGCTGGCGAAAAGGAATCGGCTTCCTGCCGATTCCCCTGCGGGCCTGCCGGCCATGCCTCACCACCGCACAGGGGCCCCGGAAAGAGCAGCGCGCATCCTGCGCGCACTCGTCGAAAAGCCAGATCAAAAGCTGAACCGCTCCGGGCGCCGAGCTTTTGCAGCCGCTTTGCGGCTGCGCACCGAGTGCGAGCCGCAGGCTCGCTGCTCTTCCATCCCCTGTGCGGCGGTGAGTCGGGGGCGACAGGCCGCGTCAGCGGGCATCGGCAGGAGGCCGATGCCTTTTCGCCGGCACATGGATGTGCCGTCGAAAAGCCCGCCCCCGGCTCACGGACTTTTCGCCCATGCAAGGGGCGAAAAGCGCCAAGTGGGGTGCCCCTCTCTTTGGTTACTTTCTCTCGGGCAAGCGAGAGAAAGTAACTCGCGCGCCGCAGGCGCACGAAAGCTCTTGATTTGCTCCACCCAAGAGCACAACGAACGCAGTCGCTCCCACAGGAACGCAGCACGTTGCGCACAGGGTACGCTCCCACCGGCGAGCCGTCGGTAACCGAAACGACCGAACCACCTTGGCGCCCACGTGCGCTCACGTGTAAAAACTCCCGGCCAACGTGCCGAGCAGCAATGTCCAGCCGTCCACCAGCACAAACAACATGATCTTGAATGGCAGCGAGATGATCATCGGCGAGACCATCATCATGCCCATCGACATCAGCACGCTGGCGACCACCAGGTCGATGATCAGAAACGGTACAAACAGCATGAAGCCCATCTGGAACGCGGTCTTCAGCTCGCTGGTGAGAAACGCCGGCATCGCCACCTTGAACGGCACGTCGGCCTTGCTGGCGTACGGCTTCTCCTTGGCCAGACGGGTAAACAGTTGCAGATCGGCATCGCGCGTCTGATCAAGCATGAAATGCTTGAACGGCGCCGCCGCCGCCGGCACTGCGAGCTCGGCACTCAATTGGCCGTCCATATACGGTTTGATGCCGTCGGTGTACGCCGTATTGAGCACCGGTGACATCACGAACAAGGTGAGGAACAACGCCAGACCCAGCAGCACCTGATTGGGTGGCGTGGACTGGATGATGCGCGTGAACGAGGTCATCATCAGCGCCGCCGCCGGCAACAGCGTGAGCGCGGTCATCAACGCCAGCACCTGCAGCGACATCGTCCAGTTCTGCCCACCGCCCGGCGCGGGCTGCACGTTCATCAGCGGAATGCCCGGCGGTGCGGCATCTGCCAGCAGCGGCAGTGCCAACAGCGCCAACGTGACGATCCAGTGCAGCGTCTTCATGCGCGGCGCTTCCAGCGGGCCAGCAATTCGCCAAACGCGGGAATGACCAACGGCTGTGTGTCGACTGCGACAGGCGGCGCACCGACCACGTTGTCGTATACATGCAACGTGCGCATGCCGCCGGGGCCGGTGCCGATCAGCAGACGTTTGCCGTCTGCCTCCAGCAGCACGATGCGTTCGCGCGTGCCGACGGCAAAGCTCTCCACGCAACGGATGCGTCGGCCGCCCGCACCGCGCGTACGCTGCATGCGGCGGCTCAACCAGCCGGCGGCAAAGATCAGCACCACGATGCCAGCGAGGCTGAACAACACCCGCAGCAATTCGCCGGTGGCGTTGAACTCGGCAGCTGCCGCTGGCGCGCTGGCCAGCATGTCGGCGGCGGTGATCATCAGCGCAGCTTGCGTACGCGTTCGGCCGGGCTGATCACGTCGGTCAGGCGAATGCCGAACTTCTCGTTGATCACCACGACCTCACCATGCGCCACCAGGGTGCCATTGACGAAGACGTCCAGCGGCTCGCCGGCAGCACGATCCAGTTCCACCACCGAGCCCTGATTCAACTGCAGCAGATTGCGGATGCTGATGCGTGTGCGCCCGACCTCCATGGCCAGCGTCACCGGCACATCGAGGATCATGTCGAGGTTGACCTCGCCCACGTCGGCGGCG